>Ga0207770_100035_pt1 | contig 145628 bp, 142 predicted proteins | sample A23E2SouthBayCA_FD_187729 | JGI IMG/M metagenome (GOLD analysis project Ga0207770, IMG submission 187729) | Aerobic enrichment media microbial communities from Eden Landing Ponds, California, USA - A23 E2 (SPAdes) | ecosystem: Environmental > Aquatic > Marine > Unclassified | place: Emeryville...
TGTCGCCACCGCCGCTCGCGCGGGCCTCAGCGAGTTGCTCTTTGAGCTGTTCGATTTCTTTGCCACGGGCCTTCCACTCGTCGAAGAACCGCTCGGCAGTCTCCGGGACGGCATCGGGCGCAACGTCAAGGATATCCGCGGCTTCGGTGAGCGCGTCTTCGGTGCGCTGGGTGGCCTCAATGGCCGCGTTGCCCGCCGCAAACGTCAGGCGGATGACCCCGTCCTGAATCCGCTCGGTGTTCAGGAGCTTGACAGCCCCGATGTCGCCGGTTCGGGCGACGTGAGTGCCACCACAGGCCTGCACGTCGTCGCCGACAGTGATGAGGCGGATCTGCTCGCCGGCCGGAATCCCGCCCTGATAGAGGTCGAAGCCGTACCGTTCCTCGGCATCGTTGCGGTCGGGCCACTCCTGTGAGACGGTGATGTTGTCCTGAATGATGTCGTTTGCGAGGCGTTCAATCTCTTTGACTTCCTCGCGGCTCACCGACTCGTAGTGGCGGATGTCGATGCGAGCTGAGTCGGTGCCCTTCTGGGCCCCGGCCTGCCTGACGTGCTCGCCGAGTACCTGCCGGGCGCTGTGGATGACGATGTGGGTCGCCGTGTGGTGTTGCATCAGGCGCTGGCGACGGGTGGCGTCGACCTGCCCACGGACGAACTCACCCTTGCCGGGGTCGTCGTCGCAGGTGTGGACGATGACATCGCCGTACTGCTGGACGTCGGTCACCTCGGCGGAGACGTCGTCGGTCGACAGCGTCCCCTTGTCCGGGGGCTGGCCACCGCCCTCCGGGTAAAACATCGTCTGGTCGAGCACCACGTCGTAGGTGTCCTCATCGCGGTCGAACACCTCCAGCACGACGGCCTCGAACTCGGTCCGCTGCTGGTCCTCGTAGTAGAGCCGGTCGGTCTCGGGCAGTTCTTCGAGTCGGTCCTCGTGGGGCGTCTGTGACTCCTCGGTGGCGGTATCGTCGCCGCCGTGGCGCTGGGCGACGACCGCGTAGAAGTCGTCGGGCACGTCAACCGCGACGCCTTTTTCGGCGGCGATCTCCTCGACCATGTCCGGCTGAATCCCGTGGGAATCGTACAGTTCGACCAGTTCCGACGTCGGAATCGGCTCGCCCTTTTCGGCGTATTCGTCGGCCAACTGGCGGACGCGCCGGCCACCCCGGTCCAGCGTCTCGCGGTACTTCTCGACCTCGGTGCGGACGATGTCACGGATGGTGTCGCGGTTCTCGTAGTCGAGGCGTTCGGCCTGCATGTCGACAAGTTCGTCGAGCGGCGCGTCGACGCCGACGCCGTCGACCAGCCGCTTCGTCCGGCGCAGGACCATCCGTGCCAGATATCCTGTCCCGACGTTCGACGGGACGATACCGTCGCCGAGCATGTACGCGAGCGTCCGGCAGTGGTCGGCGATGGCGTAGATGTCCTCGAGCGGTGCCATCAGGTCCCGCATCTCCTCGACCTCGACGCCGACTTCCGCGGCGATGGTGTCGCGTTCGGCTTCGATGTCTTCGGCCTCGTCGATGTCCATCCGGCCGGCCAGTTTCGCGGCCTCGTGGACGATGCGCTCTTCCTCGTCGGTGAGTTCGATGCCGGCGTTGTCCTTGAGGAAGGCGATCATGTCGGGATAGACAGCCTCGTACACCGTCGGTGTCCCCTGGCTCATCCAGGTCCAGCGTTCGAGCCCGTAGCCGGTGTCGACGATGTAGGTGTCCATCGGCGAGTACCGGTTGCCGTCTTTCATCTCGTACTCGCCGTCGGCGTCCTGCTCCATAGACATGAAGACGAGCGTGGCGAGTTCGGCCCCGCGGTAGATGACCTCGATGGCCGGGCCGGCGTTGCCGCCGCCGACCCACGGGTCCTCGATGTAGACGATTTCGTCCAGATTCGCCCCCATCTCCTCGAACAGTTCGTCACAGTACTGGACGGTTTCGTCTTTCCAGTACACCTCGCCCTCATAGGCGTACTGCTCGGGGTCTTCGATGTCCTCACGCGCGTTGAACGCGTGGTGGGCCATCATCTCGAAAGCCATCGTGTGCCGACCGGTCTTCCCGACGTTGTCGATGTCCTGCATCCGGATGCAGGGCTGGCTGATACACAGCGGGTTCGCCGGCGGCGGCGTCGTCCCCGAGGTGACCAGCGGCTGGAAGTCGTAAATCGACGCCTGCGTGAGGAGGACATCGTCGCGCCAGCGGTTCGCTGCCACCGGATACGGGTCGATGCGCTCGTGGTCACGGTCCTCGAAAAAGGAGAGGAATGCCTCGCGCATCTCCGTCAGCGAGTGGGACTCGTCGAAGCCGGGGTTGTCGATGAAGTCGTACTCCGCACACGGCGGTTCGCCGCAGGTCTCGCGCTCGATGCGGGACCAGAACATGTCGCCACAGGAGACACACTCCTGTCTGTGGAAGCCTTCCTCTTCGAAGTAGTCGAGTTGGTAGGCCTCGTCGAGGTCGCTCATTGGTGTTCAGTTGGCCCACGTTCGCCTAAAACTGTTCCGAAGGGGCCGAGTATTGAGCCGGGAGTCACTGTTGTCAGGTAGATGCAGTCGGACTACAACCGAAAGGCGCCCTTACTCGCCCTGTGCAAGCGAGGCCAGCATCGCTTCGAGTTGCACACGCTCGTTCGCACCACGGGTAATCCGATAATCGGTTTCGCCGATGCGTTCGAGCACTCGGACGGCTGCGTCGTCGTCAATATCGAACTCCCAGATGGAGCGATGCAGTTGATCGATGATGTCGCCGCCCGCGATGCCCTCTTCGGTCAGGAGTCTATCGAGGGTCGCCCGCGAGGCGGTGAAGTCGCCGTCCAGCGCCGACTGGACCATCGTCCGGATCTCTTCCGGACGGGCCGTCGAAGTGATAGCGTACACTGCCGACTCGTCGACCGTGTCGCCGCTGACCGATGCAGCTTGCAGGCCGTTGATGGCTTTCCGCATATCCCCGTCGGCGGCGTAGACGAGTGCGTCGAGTCCGTCTTCGGTCAGTTCAATGTCTTCTTCGGCAGCGATGGTTCGGATTTCCTCGGCAACGGCGTCGTCTGCAAGCGGCGAGAACCGGAAGACCGCACAGCGCGATTGGATCGGGTCGATGATCTGGCTGGAGTAGTTACACGAGAGAATAAAGCGGACGTTGTTCGAGAACTGCTCCATCGTCCGGCGCAGCGCCGACTGGGCGTCGCTGGTCAGCGCGTCGGCCTCGTCGAGGAAGATGATACGGTACTCGACGCCCCCGAAGCTCGTCCGGGCGAAGTTCTTGATACGGTCCCGGACCACGTCGATACCACGCTCGTCGGAGGCGTTCAGTTCGAGGAAGTGCTCGCGCCAGTCGTCGCCGTACAGTTCACGGGCGATAGCCGTCGCGCACGTCGTCTTCCCCGTCCCTGCCGGCCCGGAAAACAGCATGTGGCTCAGGTCGTTGCGCGAGACGTAGCTCTTGAGCCGCCCGACGATATTCTCGTGCCCCATCACGTCGTCGAGCGTCTGCGGGCGGTACTTCTCGATCCAGACCTCCTCGCGTCCCGCCCGCGACTCGGACTCGGCCTCACTCATGGACGATTGGAAGCGTGGGCCGGTCTTAAACCCCGCGAGAGTCGACAGTCTCAGGTGCGTCGGCGGAGTACGGCCGGGTATGCACGTCACCGTCGAAATCGCCGGCGAAGACACCCACGAACTGGAGGTGGACGCGGACGCGACGTATGGCGACCTGCTCGCACCGGTCGACCTGAGCCCCCACGAGGTGTCAGTCCTCGTCGACGGCGAGCACGTGCCGACGGACCAGCCCGTCGAGCACGACCACGTTCGGGTTGTCAGGCTCATCAAAGGCGGGTGAGTCGCCAATGCGTGTCCGCGAAGCGACCGAGGCCGACCTGCCGGCAGTGATGAACGTTCTCGACGGCGCGGCGCTCGAAATCGGTGTGCCAACGGTCCGTACAGGAATCGCCGGCGACGGAACGCTCATCTCGGTTTCGGGTGGTTCCGGGGCAGACGCAACGCCCGAAAGCGACCGAATACTCGGCGCACTCGTACTCGATGACACTCACATCGAGGCCGTCGCTGTCCGTCGGCGTCGTCGCGGGCAGGGTATCGGGACGGCGCTCGTCGAGGCCGCGCTCGACCGGCGAGATTGTGTCACCGCCGAGTTCGACGCTGACGTTCGGCCGTTCTACGAGGCGCTGGGGTTCGACGTAATGCCCCTCGACGACGAGGACGCCCGCTTTCGCGGGGCTCGCGAGTAGTCGTCCCGTCGGAGTCAGTTCTGACGACCGGTCAGTTCCTCGATGGACAGTTCATACAGCGTTATATCCATCTCATCGGTCGGCTCGTCGAACACCCGAATGGGCGCGTAGCGCTCGTTTATTTCGACGGCTTCGTAGGCCGGGTCACCGACGGGGACAGCCGCTATCGGTCCCCTGGCGACGATGCTCCAGCCGGTCCACGCCTCCGCGTCCGGCGTCTGCTCCGTCTCCGTGACGACATACGTCGCCGTCTCAGTGGCGTCGAGGTACGCCGACTTCTCGCTCCCGCTTGTCTCGCCAAGGCGGAAGTACAGCGACCCGTCCTCGTAGTGGTGAAACACCGGGAAAGCGTACGCGTCGTCGCCGTCAGCCAGCGCGAGCACGCCGCTCTCACTCTCGCCAAGGCGGTCGCGGACGATGTCGTCAGGCATCCCCTCTGTGTAGGCGAACGCGATGTCGGTGTCCATGCGTCGACGACGCGTGCCGCGGGCTTAAACGAGGGGTTCGACCAGTTCCTGACCGGCATCGAGCAGTTCGCCGACCCGGGCATCGCTGCCGGCCTCGGCGTAGACGCGGAGCTTCGGTTCCGTCCCGGACGGGCGGACGAGCACCCACGTCCCGTCTTCGAGTCGGATTTTGAACCCGTCGACCGTGTTGATACCGTCGACGGCGACCCCCGCCAGCGTGTCGGGCAGTGCGGTTTCGAGGTCTTCGAGAACTGGCTCCTTGCGGTCGTCCGGGCAGTCGACGCTGATCCGGTCCTGATGGATTTCGCCGTGTTCGTCCAGCAGTCTGTCGACACGAGCATCAAGCGGTTCCTCGCGCTCGGCGGCGGCGGCAGCCAGCGCCACCAGCACGCCGTCCTTGTTCCGCAGGTGGTCCGGCAGGCCGAAGCCACCAGATTCTTCGCCGCCGAACAACGCGTCGTGGTCAGCCATCGCCTCGGCGACCCACTTGAAGCCGACGGCGACCTCGTGGACGTCTTGACCGTGGGCCTCGGCGACGCGGTCGACGATGCTGGAGGTCGAGACTGTCCGAACGACATCGCCCGTCCCGTCCTCAAGCAGAAAGTCGTACATCGCGGCGAAAAACAGGTTGGGGTCCAGATAGCCCCGCTTTGGTGTGACGACGCCGATGCGGTCGGCGTCGCCGTCGTTGATAATCCCCAGCGCGGCGTCACCCTCGCTGACTTCGCCGACGAGGCCCTCAGCGTTCTCCGCCGACGGCTCGGGCGACCCGCCGCCGAACTCCGGGTCCTGTTCGCAGTTGAGACGAGTCACATCGGCCCCGGCCGCTTCGAGCAGGGCGTCGGTGACGCCGCGGCCACTGCCGTATAGCGCGTCGTAGGCGACTGACAGGTCATCGAGGTCAGTGTCGACGAAGTCCAGCGCGTGGTCGTGGAACGGGCCAATAAGGTCTTCTTCCGTTCGCTCGCCCCACTCGTCTTCGGGGAGCGGGTCGAGGACGGCGAGGTTCTCCTCGAAGGCGGCCGTCCAGTCGGGGAGCGCCGGCGACCCGTCGCCAGGGATGAACTTCACGCCGTTGTACTCCGGCGGATTGTGGCTGGCCGTGATCTGGAGCGCCCCGGCCAGACCACGGTCTTTCACCGTCCAGGCGAGGATCGGCGTCGGCGTGTCCCGGTCCGGCAAGAGCACGTCGAAGCCGTTCGCACGCAGGACGTGTGCGAGCTCGTCGGCAAACCCAGGCGAGGTCTCGCGGGCGTCGTACCCGATGGCGACGGTCCCGCTCGCCCCGCGCTCGGCGAGCGTCGTGGCGACAGCCTGACCAACCATCCGGACTCGCGGTTTCGTGAACACGTCCAGCGTCGCCCGCCAGCCGTCCGTCCCGAAAGCGATTGCGCCTGCGTCGACATCCGCGTCGTTGTCCATATCCCGCGGTTCTCGGCCCCCAGACAAAAAGTCACGCCTCATCGGTGAGCTGTCACTTTTCCTGTTATTGACAGCGAGAAGTGAGCGGCGGGTCAGATATCGAACACTACTTCGGCGTCGCTGGATTCGACGAGTCGTTCCTTCTCCGCTCTGGAGTACTGCTTGATCTCGTACTCACGGCTCATCGCGTCGGACTGTGAGTCAAATGATTCGACGTGAATCAGTTCGACCGGGGTTCTGCCGCGCGTGTACTTCGCGCCATCGCCGGCGTCGTGCTCTCGGACACGGCGTTCCACATCGGTCGTGTAACCGGTGTAAAACGTGTCGTCGCTACAACGGAGGACGTACACGTGGTAAGGGCTCCGCGCGGTAGTCATCGCACGATGCTGGTGGCCCAGTGGGCCTCACACTTGTTGGGCGCGCTCTCTCGATACCTCGGCAATGCCAGCGTTTGCCGAGCAGTTGGGACACGCCCGGATGTGTCCACGTTCATCCGCGAACACTCGGGCGAACTGGTCTGAGACGTGCGCGCCGCAATGATCACATTCAGGCATCGTGTTCGTCGGCGACACCACCGCCGACGTATACGCGTACGCGCGTTGTTCCCATAGCTCTTTACCCAAATACTTGGGTATACCCGTGGCTGGCGAGGGTGGTTATTCCCGCGCATTGTCGAGCTGTCTGGCGATTAGGCCGGCCTGTGTCCCAGCGGTGAAGCCGGCGTCGATGTTCACGACAGAGAGTGCAGTGCAGGACTGGAGCAGTCCCGAGAGAGCGGCCTCACCCTCGCCGCCGTGGCCGTAGCCGGTCGAGACGGGCAGGCCGATGACCGGTACGTCGACGAGACCGGCGACAACCGTCGGGAGCGCACCTTCGCGGCCCGCCGCGACGATGAGCACATCCTGGTCCCGGAAGCCGTCGACCGCATCTATCGTCCGGGCAAGGCTCGCAACCCCGACATCGTCGATACGGGTCACGGTGGCACCCATCTCCTCGGCGATAAGCGCGGCCTCACCGGCCGGAACGGCGTCGGATGTCCCGGCGGTGACGATACCCACTGACGCGTCCAGCGACGGGCGCTCGAACGCGGGGGTCGTCGCGACCAGCCAGTTCGAGCGGTCGTCCCAGCGAACTGTCGCATCGGGGGCGGCTTCGTCCAGCCGCTCCCGAACGGCCGTTGCAGTGGACGTATCGAGTCGTGTCACGATAGCCCGGTCCGTCGTCTCAATAGCTGTTGCTGCCAGATCCGCCACTTCTCCCGGTGTCTTCCCGTCCGCGAGGACGGCTTCAGGAACGCCGGCACGGTCCTCCCGGGCGGCGTCGAACCGACCGGCCCCGCTGGTCGCGTAGCCGGAGAGCGCCGCCTCGGCTTCTGTCGGGGAGAGGTCACCCGCCGCAACCGAATCGAGTATATCGCGCATAGAACCCATTCAGTGGTACGGCCACTCCTATCCGTCGGTCCGAAACAGGCGTGTTGCTCACATCAGGGTCGGATCCGTGGGAGCGCGCGTGAGCGACGCTCGGCCGGAGTAACGCGACAATAGCCGTCTGGGGCAGACAAAAAGCCGGATTCTGATGGACTCTCGCGGACACAATCCCGGATTTATAACGGGTTATGTGTCGTATAATGCCTCAAACTGCCGGTAATAGGGTCGAGAGCGAACTAATTGGAGAAAGTATATAAGTAACCCCCGTCGATACCTCGTCTGTATGGCAGACCTAATCGTCAAAGCCGCCGTTAAGGAAGAGCTCAACGACATGAACGTAGCGTCCGACTTCTACGACGCACTCGACGAGGAAGTCGAGGAGCTGCTTCAGGACGCAGCCCGACGAGCCGACGAGAACGACCGGAAGACGGTCCAGCCGCGCGACCTGTAAGGTCGTTTCAAGCAGCGTATTTTTTTGACGCAAGCCGACCAGCGACAGCTATTTCGAAAGTGTTCGGACGGTGACGCCATCAGCAGTGCCGACGTGAATCTCGTCAGCCATACCGACGAACAGCCCGTGCTCGACAACACCGGGCAGCGCGGCGAGGTCGCTGGCGAGTGCGGCGGGGTCGTGGATGGAATTGAAGTCGCAGTCGAGCACGAGATTTCCGTTGTCGGTGACGACGGGGCCGTCCTTGCGTTCTGCACGGCGGAGTGTTGGGTCACCACCCAATTCTTCGACTGCCGTGACGACTGTCGAGCGGGCCATCGGGAGTACCTCGACGGGGACAGGATGTGAGAGTACGGCCGCCTCTTTCGTCGGATCAGCGACGACGAGGAAGCGGTCGGCGCTCGCGTCGACTATCTTCTCCCGGGCGTGCGCCGCGCCACCGCCTTTGATCAGGTTGCCGCTGGCCACCTCGTCGGCCCCGTCGATGGCGAGGTCGACCGACACGTCGTCGAGGTCCGCCAGCGGGATGCCACAGTCACGGGCCAGCTGGCGGGACTGAAACGACGTGGGGACGCCGACGACATCGAGGCCGGCGTCGACCGCCTGGCCGATAGCGCGGATAGCGTAGGCTGCCGTTGACCCCGTGCCGAGGCCAACGACCGTGCCGTCCTCGACCGCTTCAGCCGCTGATTCCCCCGCTGCCTGTTTCGCCGCGTCGGAGCCGCCCTGTTTCATGTGCGGTGGGTCGACAGACGTGGACAAAACGTTTGTTCTCCCGGCCGCAAGCGTTCGAATGGTCGACTGCACGTACTGTGGCTGTCCCGTCGAGAACCACGACCCCGTCTACGTCAGCGAGACGCCCGACGGGAAGTCGACGACGCAGTTTTGCAACTACGGCTGCCTGTCTGCTCACATCGACGAGGCAGCCCTGACGACCGGCACGACCTGTGAGTGGTCACCGACGCAGTAGCGGCGCGGTCTGTGGGTGGTCACCGACACAGCGACGGAGCGAGCGTCAGCACCATCGGTCCACAGTACCTGTCCGATGCCGGATGGATTTTAGGGGCGGCCCGACCCAGAGAGCAGTAATGACACAGTTCGGAACGAGCGGGATTCGGGGTCCCGTCGGCGAGACGGTCACAGCCGAGTTGGCGCTCTCGGTGGGGCGAGCGCTTGGCATCGACTGCGAGCGGGTGGTCGTGGGCCGGGACCCGCGAGCGAGCGGCGAGTACCTCCAGACGGCGCTGGTGGCCGGGCTTCGGGAGAGCGGCGTCGACGTGATAGACCTCGGCGGCGCGGCGACGCCGACTATCGGACGGGCGGTGGCGTGGCAGGATGCCGACGCCGGCGTCGCAGTGACAGCGAGTCACAATCCGCCAGAAGACAACGGTATCAAGCTCTGGCAACCCAGCGGCCAGGCCTTCGACGCGGACCTGCGGGAGACGATTGAACGGCGACTGGACGAGGGCGCGTTCGAGCCAGCGGCGTGGGACGAGAGCGGGGGCCTGGTGTCTCGGGATGCCAGCCAACGCCACGTCGACGCGCTGGTCACGGAAATCGGCGAACAAGACCTCAACAGCCACGTCGTCGTCGATCTGGGCAACGGCGCGGGTCGAGTCAGCGTCGACGCGCTTTCGGCGCTGGGCTGCTCCGTCGAGACGCTCAACGGCCAGCCCGACGGCGCGTTCCCGGGTCGGCCCTCGGAGCCGAAAGCCGAGAACTGCGAGTCACTGGCGACGCTAGTGGCCGAATCCGACGCCGACCTCGGCATCGCACACGACGGCGACGCCGACCGGATGCGGGCGGTTTCGGCCGACGGGACCTTCCTCTCGGGCGACGTGTTGCTGGCCGTGTTCGCCCGTACTGCGGCGTCACCGGGCGAGCGGGTCGCCGTCCCGGTCGATACGAGCCTCGCCGTCGAGGACCACCTCAGCGATATCGACGTGGCCGTCGAGTACACCCCGGTCGGGGACGTGTATGTCGCCGAGGCCGCGAGCGAGGACGGGGTCGCTTTCGGCGGCGAGCCAAGCGGTGCGTGGATCTGGCCCGAACGGACGCTGTGTCCGGACGGTCCGCTGGCGGCCTGTACCGCCGCGGCACTGGACAGCGAGCGCTCGCTGGGCGACCGGGCCGCCGACGTGCCGGAGTACCCCATTCGCCGGGATAGCGTCGAAACCGACCAGAAGGAGACTGTGATGGACCGCGTTCGAGAGACAGTGACCGACGCCTACGACGACGTGACGACGCTCGACGGTGTCCGCGTCGACCTCGGCGACGCGTGGTTCCTCTTGCGGGCCAGCGGAACCCAGCCGCTCGTTCGGATCACCGCCGAGGCCCGCGACCCAGACCGTGCTGACGCGGTGTTCGAGGAGGCACGGGCGCGCCTGACAGACGCAGTAGTCTAGAGCCTGAAACAGGAGTCCCGGCAAAACAACGGTTGGTAGCGAGTGCAGCCGGCGAGGAAAACGTCCCCGCAACCGTCAGGTCACAGGGCGGCAGTTCCTGATCGGTTCTATCCGCGACGTGTGGACCGGGCCTCACGGACGTCTGCCCCGTCGCGAATCTTGTCCTCGCACTGCGGACAGACCCTGGGCTTTTCGACCCCGTTCGGCGTGAACACACGCGCGTAGTCAGCCGTTACAAAATTACCGCAGTTCTGGCATTCCGGCATACAACCCTGTATGTGGGTTATACCCTCTTAATTGTTATTGGTCTGGTAAGTGTTCGCATACGAGGTGTTGGCGGCGCTACCGGGTGAAAACGCCATTTCGTTCGAAAGAAGGAAACGCCACCGACGGACACACCGGGCAGTGGAGTGTCGGTCAGTTGCCACAAACTCATCGAAGGAGCGCCAGATTCGGGACGGAGCGTGTCCGGTTACGCCTCAAAGGTACTGGTAATGGTTCCGTCTTCGGACAGTTCGATGACACCGTCGAAGAGTTCCCGGAACGCCGCGACCGTCTCCTCGTCGTGGACCTCGTCGGCGAGGTGGAACATCCCGACAGCGTCGTACTCGTCTAGCAGGTCGAGGATGTCTTCGACGGCCGAGAGCGCGCCGTCCTCGTCGGCGTAGTAGATGAGTTCCGTCAGCGAGTCGAAGGTCACGCGGAGCTTCCCGTCGTGTTCTTGCAGAAAGGTCTCGGCCTCCGAGACAATCCCGGAGAGGTCGTCCGGCGCGGAGACGTATCGGACGCTTTCGGACTGGCGACGGGTGTAGCCGCGCTCGACCGACAGCGTGTCGAGGATGGTCGCTTTGGACTCGTCGACCTCGTAGTACTCCAGTTTCTGTTTGACCTCCCGGGCGGTGGTCCGGGTCGAGATGACGAGCATCGAGTCGGTGTCGGTCGCAAGGAAATCCGTGTCCAGTCGGTCCGTCTCGCCGGTACTCGGATGCAGGAGTAGTACCCCCGTGCCACCCGGAACGGTTTCCGGTGCGTTGTCGATAGCCAGCGTATATTCCATATGCACATCAAGGAGAGTGGAACCCAATTAAGTGTGCGGGTCCCGGTTAGAACACGCTGTCCGCCGTCGCAGCTCCAACGACGCTGAAAATTGCACCGACAGTGATGGCTTTCAGGGTCGTCAGGGTGACCGCCATCGGCGTCGGGTCCAGCAGAATCCCCCCGTTGACGAGGAACGTGTCCGGGGCCGTAAACGCCACCGCGAGAATGGCGACCGAGCCAAACGCCACGCACATCAGCGAGACGAATCGGACCGGAATACCGGCCACCTCCGCCTCAGTGTCCACGTCGCGGTCGGCGTCAGCTTTGTACAGCGCCCCGTAGCCGATAGCGAACACGATACCGACGACAAGCACTGCGTGATACCAGGACATATTCTCAGCAAGGACCCACACCTCCTCTGTCACGACGAACGGCCCCGCGAGCAGGAACCCCCCAACGAGTTGCTGGGCAGTGTCCGCGACCCGGTATCGGCGTCGACCCATACCGGGTTGCTGTCCCGTCAGCAGGAAAGTCTCCCGGTCTGTCACTGTCCGACAGGACCAATGTCCAGTCGCTACGGAGCGGTTCACAGCTTCCCTTCTCGTTTCAACTGGACCGAAAATGTGCCGTTGTCCCTCGGTTTCCAAGTGAAGAAAGGGGGTACAGCGGCTGTGAAGGGACTGAAAATCGCGACATCATCGGCTGATTCGGGCCGTGAATAAAAGCGTTTCGTCCCTCAGCCGACAGGTCGAGCGGGCCGGGACGGCTTACGTCGTCCGGAAGGCCCGGTCACCGGCGTCGCCGAGCCCCGGAACGATGAACCCGTCCTCGTCGAGTTCGTCGTCGATAGCGACGCTGATGATGTCAGCGTCCGGCTGCGCCTCCGAAACACGGACGATACCCTCTGGCGCGGAGACTGCGGCCAGAACAAGCAGGTTCTCTGGCTCTGTCTTCTCCGAGGTGATGTAATCAAGCACCGTGGCCATCGTCGACCCGGTGGCGAGCATCGGGTCCGCGATGATGACAGTGTCGTCCTCGGTGATTTCAGGCAATTTGACGTATTCGACGGAGATAGGGAACTCGCCGTCGTCGTTCATTCCGGCTTCCTCATCACGGCTGGCGGAGATGACGCCCTGTCTGGCGCGGGGGAACGCTTTGAGCAGCCCCTCGACAAACGGCGTCGCGGCGCGGAGGACGTTGACGATGACCACGTCTTCGAGTCCTTTGACGCGTTCCCCCATCGTCGTGGTCAGCGGCGTCTGGACTTCCGTGTATTCGGTTTCCATCCGACCGTCGATAATCTCGTAGCCACAGATACGGCCGAGGCGGACCAGTCCCTTCCGGAACGCGACCTGTTCGGTCTCGACGTTTCGTATCCGAGTCAGTTCATCTCGCGCCAGCGCGTGCGTGACGACAGAGGCGTCGCCGCGCTGTTCGATTGGCATATCGTGCCCGTTGACACCCGATGGCTTAAACGGTTCTCACTCAGGCCGGCTCAGCCGTGCCTGACCGTACCGCAGGGTCACCGCCGCGCTGGCGGTTCTTTGCCATGAGGAAGAGGAACAGCGCGAGACCGACGCCGCGGAGCACAACGTCGAGCAAGAGCGTCATCTCGCCGCCGCCGAGGCCGATGAGGCCGAGGATGTCGTACACGCCGGACACTGCGAGGCCGGGGGCCATCAGGAGCAGCGAACTGAACGCGAACGCCGCCCGCTCGCCCCGGGAGACCGGCGCGTACGCGAACCCGATAACCGTCGCGGCCAGCGCGACGACGCCGAGGAAGACGCCGATCACAGGTATCAGGATCTCAGGGATAGCGTAGCCGACATCCAGCAAGTCTGCAGCCTCAACAACCCGATATTTGTCCCCGACATCAAGGTTGGCAGCGTCAGGGTTGCGCCGAAGCAGAATGATGCCCGGCGTGACAATGAACGCGAACGGGACGATTGCCTTGTTGAGCGACAGCGAGAACGCCTCGATGCCGGTCTGGAACGCGTCGGACTTCGCGACGCCGGAGGCGGCGTAGGCGGCCACCGCGACCGGTGGGGTGATGTCGGCGATGACGCCGAAATAGAGGATGAACAGGTGCGCCGCGAGCAGCGGGACGCCGAACTCGGTCAGCGCCGGGGCGAGCAGGGAGACGAGGATGATGTAGGTCACCGTCGTCGGCATCCCCATCCCGAGGATAATCGAGGAGAATGCGGTGACGAGCAACAGCAAGACCAGCGAGCCGCCGGCGACGGCCGTGATGAGCGAGACGAGGTTCGGGCCGAGGCCGGAGACGCTGATGACGCCCGGAATGATGCCGGCAGCGGCGACCGCGATGACAACCGGGACCGCGGTTCTGGCCCCGCTCTCCATCGACTTCCCGACGAAAACGCCGAGCTTGTACAGCCCATTCGAGGCCAGATCTGGGCGACCGACAGCGTCAGCAGTCGTTTCGGCGGTGTCGTCGACAGCACCGTCGAACGACAACAGTGGTGAGTCGAGTCGGGGCCGGGTGATCAGCGTGAGGACACCGCTGAGGATAATCAGCGTGCCGATGTTACCGACGGTGGCCGAGAACGCGCCCATGAGAGATTGGGACCCCGTTCCGTCGCCGGCCAGTGCGCCCAGAACGCCAGCGCCGAACAGGAACTGTGAAAGCAGCGATGCGCCGAACAGCACGCCGAGAATCGCTCCGAGGCGGGCACGCGTTTCGTCGCCGTAAGCCGCCACAAGTGCGATGAGCGCTCCGATTGCGATGAGCGTAAACCACGCCGAGCGGGAGACAGACAGTCGCTCGATGATGAGGTAGTACAACAGCAGCCCAAGCGGGACGAGGTAGAACCACCCGCTTTTGAAGTGGCTCCGGAGGTTGACCAGTTCTGAAGAGTCGAGACCACCGATGTCCTCCTTGACGGCCTCAAAGTGGACCATCACCCAGACGCCGAAGAAGAAGACGATGGCGGGAATCGTCGCGACGACGATGACATCAGCGAACGGCGTCGCCGTGTACTGGACGATGAGGAACGCAGCGGCCCCCATCACCGGCGGGAGAATCTGGCCGCCCGATGAGGCAGACGCTTCGACACCGCCGGAGAACTCCGGCGAGTAGCCCGACCGCTTCATCAGCGGAATCGTGAACGCGCCGGTCGTCACCGTGTTCGCGATGGACGAGCCTGAGATGGTTCCCATAAAGCCGCTGGCGAGAATGGACGCCTTCGCCGGGCCACCCTTCCGCGTCCCTGTCGCACCGTACGCAAGGTCGATGAACCACTGCCCCGCGCCGGACATTTCGAGGAACGCGCCAAAGAGGATGAAGATATAGATGAACTGCACGGAGACGGTAACCGGAATTCCGAACACCCCGTTTTCGGTGTTGTACCAGAGGTTCTGGATGATAGAGGGCCAGGACAGCTCCGGAATCGAGAGGACGCCAATGTAGGCGGCGTCCTGTGGGATGAGGACACCGAAACGGGCGTAGACGACGAACGCCGCGACGATAACCATCAACCAGAGGCTGATCGCCCGACGGGTCGCTTCGAGGACGAGCAGGACGCCGACCGCGCCGAGCACGAACGCGTAGGAGGTATCGGCGAGCGGCCCGAGAAGCCCCGCTATCGGCTCTAGGAAGGTGAACACTTCCTGAATCGGTCGGCCGCGTTCGAGTCCCAGCGCACGCATTCGCTGGATCTCGTTGAAGTCAGTGATGAAGTACGCGGCCGACAGCACCGACAGGATCATAAAGACGAAATCAGAGGGCGTCACGCGGTCCATCTCGGCGTCGAGGAACGCCCAGGCGAGGGCGCTCCCGATAGCGTGAACGACGCGAGACACCGGATGCTCCGCGCCGAGTTTCTCGTCGACCAGTGACCCGAGCGCGATACAGCGCCGGGAAAGCGGGCCGTCGCCGGTGCTGCCGGGATACAGCAAGAACGTCAGAATGAGGCCAAAAGAGACGTGGACGGCGTTGATCTGGAGCAGTTGCAGGGACGCGAATACGACATCACCGACGCCGGGAAGCGAGATCGAGAGGACGAAGCCTTTCGCCGCGAGCCACATCTGAAACACCGAAAACGAGATGCCGATGAGCGCGACGAGGACAACTGCCCACCCTGTAAGGGAGCGTTTCCGCTCTATCTCCTGCAGTACTTCGTCAACTTCCTCGTCCGATACGGCCTCCCCGTCGTCGTCAGATCGTGTGTTTTCAGTCATGTGTTGAGCTGGTCTGTCGCAGCACCGAACGACGAGCGCTGGGTCACATAGAGGTGGACCGAGCGGCCGTTGGTGCGGGCTACCAAGTCGTAGGTTTCGGCTCCGACGTGAAGTTTATGTCCTGCAACATCACCGGGAGAGACTGTCACGCGCGTGTAGTTGCCTGGGGGGTCGAAGACATACATCCCATCCTCACGAGTGACGTTGGCTCCACTCGGGAGCCCCCAGCCGAACGATTCGAACTCCATACGGGTCATCTCAAGATGGTCGCCACGGACTGTGTACTCGTCGTAGACACGCGTTTTTTCGACACTGTGCATATATTCCAGCGCCACGGTCGTGCCGTCCTCAACCGAGACCGTTAGATACTGCTCACCGGTCTCGGCGTCTTCGACGACCAGTGCACGTCCGCCGGGGAGCGCTGCTACAGTCCCGATGAGGAGGAGGGCACCGAGCACCGCGATAGCGACGTATCGTCGTCTCATTCCAGTTGGTGAGTAATAGAAGGTGGTTAGTTAACGATACGGATAGCGTCAGTCAGCGGCGTTACGCGTCGAAGTAGGCCGCTGCGCCGGGGTGGAGTTCGATGGACATCCCGTCCTGAGCGGAGTCCGCGCTGATGAAGTCCGTCTTGATAGAGAGGTCGTCGACGTTGTCGAAGATGGCCGCGGTGACCGACTCGACCGTCCCTTCGGGCTGTTCGGCGTTCGTCGCAATCATCGCCTGCACAGCGATTGTTTCAACAGCCTCGTCGACGCCGGTGTAGGTGTCGGCGGGGATGGTGTCGTCAGCGAACCAGGAGGCGTCCTCCTTCGCTGCGGCACGGTTGTCGCCGGAGATTGGGACGATGACGAGGTCGTTGGTGTTTGCGAGGTCCTCGATTGCGCCGACCGGCCAGCCACCGACGACGAACGCGGCGTCGATGTCGCCGTTCCGGAGCTGGTCGGCAGCCTGAGAGAACGAGGCGTTCTGCTCGGTGTAATCGGAGATGCCGACTGACTCCAGAATCTGGTTCGCGTTGACCTGGGTTCCGCTCCCGAGGTCGCCAGTGTTGATCGTCGCCCCTTCGAGGTCGGAGAGTTGCGTGATGCCCGTGTCCGCGAGGGTGACGACCGTGATCGTTTCGGGGTACAGGGTCGCAACGCCCTGGAGGTTCTCGACGGCGTTGTCCTGGAACGCATCGATACCAGTGCCGTTCTTTGCGAACGAGGCGATATCGTTCTGGATGAGCGCGAAGTCGGCGTCGCCGCTGGCGAGGCTGCCGACGTTTTCGACGCTCGCACCGGTCGACTGGACGTTCAGCGTGAAGTCTGTGTTGTCCTCTACGACCGTCTTGAACTCGTTCGAGAGCGGGAAGTAGGTGCCACCGGTGCCGCCGGCGTGCCACGAGAGGCGGGTCTCGGTGTCGCCTTCGGTCATTTCGCCCTCGGTCATGTCGCCACCCTCGGTCATGTCGCCGCCCTCGGTCGTTTCGCCGTCGCCACCGTCGCCGCCGTCGCCGCCACCGCCACAGCCGGCGAGAGCTGCGACACCTGCAACGCCTGCTGTCTTGAGGAACCGCCTACGTGTGGAGTTGTTAGTCATACGTATGTCTACGTCACACGGGGTATTCAAGAATGTTAGCTAGTATACAGTCGCTATTTGACTATATTGTGCGATAGCGTGTGACAGAGTATTTCACCGGACGGAATAGAGATGAGAAAAGACGGACAGGCAAAGTGTTCTATTTTTCGAGAATTTCAGCTCTAGTTATATTTCAGCAAACAACCGCCACGTCAGGACCCGTTACGCGGACGTCTCGATACCAAGCTCGTCGAGAAGCGTGCGGGCAGCTGCAGCCGAGGACGGTGGGCCACGAGCCGTGATGAGGTCACCATCGACCGTGACGCTGGTGTCGGCATCGAGTTCGGCGTCCCAGTCCGCACCGACAGTCTTCACTTCGTCTTCGACCCAGTACGGGAGCTTCCGGCCGTCGGGGAGCAGGTCGTTCTCGTCGACAATGCCTTCCTCCCAGGCGTTCGGGAAGCCGGTGACCGAGCGGCCGTCGGCGAGGAACTCGCCGTCGCTATTGCGGGTGAAGGCCAGAATCCCGACCGTGTGACAGACGACGAGTGCCTTGCCGTCGTCGCCGGCGACGCTCTCGCGCAGCAGTTCACGGGCGTGGACATCCTGCGTGACGTCCCACTCCGCGCCGTGGCCGCCGGGGAACACGACGGTGTCGTAGTCCTCGGCGTCAGCCTGTGCCAGCGGAATCGGGTTGTTCAGGCGCTCGTCGGTCTCGTGGACTTCCCGAACGTGTTCCGAGAGGTCTTCGCCGACTTCTTCGGGGTCGACGGAACGTTCGTCAAGCACCGGCGGCTCGCCGGTCGGTGTCGCCACCGTAATATCCAGACCGGCGTCTGTAAGAGTTGTCAGCGGCTCAATACATTCTTCGCCCCAGTACCCGTGTTCGCTTACGACGAATAGTGCGGATGACATCAAACTACCATTCGCGTGCAATCCTTATAAGCAGCCGTTCGGTGTTGAGCGAAGCGGGGCGAGCGGGAAGACCGCTATACAGTAAGAATGCCTCATTTATACCCCGATATCAAGGGCTGGGGAGGGGGCTCGCGGGAGAGTATCACGGCTGCCGCCACGGCGGAAACGTTTAACCCCCCTGAGCAGCAATCCGGTGTGTACAGATGGACAGCCCACTGCAGCAGGTCCCGCGGCTGTCATAGACCGATCTATTATACCATGGCAGACATCGAAGAGAGCGTTTCAGGATTCAAGACGAAAGGCGGCTGGGTCGACGTCGTCGAGCACGGCGAGCGCATCACGCAGGCGCTGAAAGACATCGCTTCGGGCGAGACTGTCGACGAGGACGCCCTCAGTGAGTTCGACGAATGGCGACCCAAGAGCCACGAGCGACTGGACGAGGACGTCAACGAGAAAACCGCTGACCAAGCAAGCGTCGACGAGGGCAAAGGCGAACAGGCCGGCAAGGGGCCGGACGAGGACCTCCAGACCGCCGGCGAGAAACTCAGCGAGTCCTACGAGAACCTCGACGAGCCGGACGAGGCGATGGAGCGCTGGAGCGAGTCCGTCGACTACGTGGCGCGCGCGGCTGACTCCGCCAGCCGGAAAGCCCTGCGAAAGGTCGAGGACACCGTCTACCGCAACGTGATGACCCAGATCGCGCCCTATTACTTCGACAACGACCTCATCAGCGCGAACCTCCGTCGCGTCGGCGACGAGGAACGCCCCGAGTACGTCTTCGAGGTCAACGTCAACGACGACGACCTGAAGATGCGCGTCTCGAACAAGCTCGCGGACTTCGAGCAGGCCGTCGACCGCTGGCACGTCGACACCGAGAAAGTCACCGAGGCTGTCGAGGCCGCTGAGGGTGTTGATGCGGTCGAGACGGGAGAAGAGACCGATGCGAAGACGAACTAAGCTCGCCGCTGGGCGAGCGGCATCGGCTTCCAGCATCGTCGACGCAAAAACGAACTAAGCACGAGCATGGCCGCACAGACGGTTAGATAGCGTCGTCAGGGTCGTGTTTTTCCGCCATCCGCGTCGCTTCGGCCGCGTACTGCGCCTGCAGGTCTTCGTCGTCGACGGACCCGAGGTTGTCCGGGTCCGCGTCGACAGCGGCCGTGGTCTCTCGCACGTCGGAAAACGAGGTCAGGGCGCGCTCCTTGCGGAAGTACTGTTCGCCGTCGGGCGTCGCGTACGTGAGGATGATGAGGTTCTGCTCGTCGTCGGAGTAGGTTCGTTCGACCAGCCAGACGCGGACAGTCTCTTCAGTGGCGGACATACGGGAGCGAACCACGCGCTGCCACCTGAACGTTTGCCCGTGAGGGCCGCGTCAGTGTCGGCAGTCGGCCTCACAAGGGCGCGCGAACGGTAGGCTCATTGCAGGGCGGGGCAAACGCCGTGACAGATGGTCGCGACGAGTACGATTGCGACGCTTGTTATCGCGTCAGCCGCGAGTCTGTTTATGGCCTGGGCCATCGGTGCTGGGTCGTCCGGGTCCACACCGTTCGCGCCGGCCGTCGGGGCGAACGCGATCTCGGTGATGCGGGCCGGGTTCTTTGTCGGCATCCTCGGGCTGGCCGGCGCGATCCTGCAGGGAGCCAACGTCACAGAAGCCGTCGGGAGCGAGCTCGTGCTGTTCCCGAGCGGCGGCGGCCTGTCGGCTATTGCCGCTATCGTCGCCCTCCTCACTGCGGCGGTGCTGGTCGCCGTCGGTATTTTCACCGGCTACCCCATCGCGACAGCGTTTACCGTCACCGGCGCAGTGGTCGGCGTCGGGCTGGCGATGGGCGGCCAGCCGGCGACAGCAAAGTACATCGAAATTGTCTCGCTGTGGGTCCTCACGCCCTTCGTCGGCGGGGGTATCGCCTTCGGGACGGCGTGGTCGCTCCGGCACGAGGCCACGACCGAGGAACGGCTCGTGCCGCTGCTGGGCGGGCTGGTCGGTGTGATCCTGGCGAACATCGAGTTCGTGCTGCTGGCACCGGGTAGCGAGCAGGCCTCTGTGGCCCGCGCCGTCGCAAGAGCGGCCGGGACACCGATCTTCCCGTCGATGGTCGTCGTGACGCTCCTTATCGGGGTGCTCGCGGGGGGACTGCTGTATCTAGATATCAGAGCGGACGCGGCCGCCGGGCAGCGGCACTTCCTGCTGGTGATGGGCGGGCTCGTGGCCTTCTCCGCCGGCGGGAGCCAGGTCGGGCTGGCGCTGGGACCGCTGGTGCCCCTGCTCGGCGAGGGGCCGACTGCGGCCATCCCCATCACCGGCGTTCTGTTGTTCGGCGGCCTCGGCCTCCTCGTCGGGTCCTGGACGGGCGCGCCGCGGATGATCAAAGCGCTGGCACAGGACTACTCCTCACTTGGGCCGCGGCGCTCCATCGGCGCGTTGATTCCGAGCTTCATCATCGCGCAGGCGGCCGTTTTCTTCGGCATTCCGGTGTCGTTCAACGAGATTATCGTCTCGGCTATTGTCGGCTCTGGCGCAGCCGCCGGGGGTGGCGAAGTCAGTCGGGAGAAGATGGGGAAAACGGTGCTTGCCTGGATCGGGTCGCTGGCGCTGGCGTTTGCGCTAAGCTACGGGCTCTTCTGGATTATCGACGCGGCACTCTGACCCGGTCAGCGACCCCAGACGTAGCGACTGACAGCCTCGTCAATGCGGGTCGAGAGCCGGCCCATCCAGACCTCAGGCGAGACGCGCTCAATGTCCTGCTGGTCGACCTCGATTCGGTCGTCGCCGAAGGGGTCGTGGGGTTTTTCGCCCTCGTTCTCGTCGACGGCGTCGACGACGACACTCATCGAACACCGGCCACAGGCCTCAGTGTCTTTCGCCATGATTGTTAGTGATTAATTTGGAGGCCAGCGTCAAAAACCTGCCGCGGCGGTCGTGTACGGCCCGTGGACGACCGTCGGCTGACCGACGCGCTTAAGACCCCGACACGGCATCGCCATGGTATGACCTACCGCGGCAGGGGACCAGTACGAACTGAACACCTACGTGACTCACGACGATGAGCGAGGAATCCGAGTCCATGTCGGGTGAGGACCCGACTGACTATGGCGCGGAGAGCTGGGAAGACCCCATGACTGGTGCAGTCCCAAAATCGGAGCTTCCCGACGAAATCGTCGAGGAAGTCCCACACTGGACAGATGACCCCTACTTCGACCGGGTGGGCGACCGCCTGATGTACAATTACACGCTGGAGCGGGACCACCGGCTCCGGGGCGAGCGCTGGGACCTCTACGGCGAGATGCGGGTACTCAATCAGAAACAGTTCTTCCACCCGGCGCTGTCCTACGGTGACCACGAATCCGAGGAGTACCTCTACGCCCGTCGCGTCGACCGGCCGACAGTCGGCGAACTGAAGCGACTGGTCAAACTGGGCCACGACCTTGCTGACGAGCGTGTGTCAGGCAACGAGGAGCACTACCGAACTGACTTCACGTTCGTCCTCGTCGCCGACGAGATACCCGACGAGGTTCGGTCGTTCGTCGAGGGTCAGCGCGAGCGGACGCTGTTGAAGTACGGCTACTACGGCCACTACGAGGTCAATCTGGGCGTCGTGGTGCCGGACGAACAGGTTGCCGTCGCCGGCGAAGCCGCCGACGTGGTCGAGGCGTTCGTTCTCTGGGAGGACGTGACCCAGCCCGAGGAAGGAGTGCTGTCGCGGCTCGCCAAGCGGTTCTGGAAATGACGCTCCCGACCCGGCGTGGCTTCGTCGTCGGCTGTGCGGCGACGCTGGCCGGCTGTAGCGTCCTGCCGGAGGAGCGCGAGCCCATCGAAGCCAGCGCGGCCGCGCCGGCAGTGCTCCCCGAGTCCAGCGGCTACTCGCTCGTTGCCGAAGATAGCCGCACCATCGAGACGACGGTGACCGTCGACTTTTCTGGGGACGTGGAACTAACGTCGCGGCAAGACGTGATCGCGACGGTGTTCCAGCGCGTGTACCAGTCCGCAAACGGGGAGCAGTTCGGGCTCCTGACGGCCCCAGCCGTGCGAGTCGTCGACCAGCCCGAAGTCGTCCGTGACCCGCTGACAGCGGTGGACAGCACCCGGGTCGTTTCGCTTGCGATGGATACCGACGTGGACACTGTTTCGGAGTGGCGCGAACGCGGCTCAGAGACGCTTCTCGGGACCGAAACGACGCGGACGACAGCGACGGCAACGCTCAACGGGACCGAGCGAAAGCTCGCGCGAATTCGCGTCCGTGCCGGCGAGGATTCAGTGACGGCGATAGCGACTATCTCAGATGACGCCGCGCCGCCGTTCGGCGCGGTCACGCGGGACGCGTAACTGTCGCTGTCGACAATAAAAAAACGGAAACGGAGTCGCGGTTCAGTCGTCGCCTGGTTCGACCGCGCTGGCGGGCCCACGGTCACGGACCGTGCTGATGTTGTCGTACCCTTTCTTCACGAGGGCCAGCGCGAGGCCGATGAGGACCAGCGCCAGTACCATCTGGACGGTCGAGGACGCGATGGCCGCAGTCCCCTCGGCACCGCCCTGAATGAGGTTCTGGTAGAGGTTGCTGTAGAACGCCAGCCAAGACAGCCCCAGAATAGTGATAGTCGTCATGATGGCCATCGGCACGCCCGTGGAGTACAGCTGCTTGTTGTCGTCCCAGTTCGCGAGCCAGACAGTCGCGGTCAGCAGCGCCAGTGCCGCGAGCAGCTGGTTCGCACCGCCGAACAGGGCCCAGAGCGTGAGCCACTCGCCGGAGATAACCATCAGATAGGCCGGGATGGCCTGCACGAGCGGGTTCGTGTAGCGGCCGCGCCCGATTTCGCCGAGGGTCGAACGGATGCCGCCGCCGACGTTGAATCCGGAAGCCGTTTCGCCCGCCCGGAGCCCGACGATCTCCTCCATCATGTACCGGCCGAGTCGGACGGCCGTGTCCGTGGAGGTCAGCAGGAAACTCACCAACACGAGCGCCATGAACGGTGCGCCGAAGGTCTGGGGGATGCCGAGACTGGTGAAGATGATGCCGCCACCCGTCGCGAAGTTCGGCAACGCAGCACCGATACCGCCGGCGGGATCAGCGAAGCCGGCCACGGCGAGCGTCGACAGTGCGACGGCGGCCAGCAGTCCCTCGCCGAGCATCCCACCGTACCCGATAAGGCGGGCGTCGGTCTCCTTGTTCAGCTGCTTGGCTGTCGTCCCAGAGGACACCAGCGAGTGGAAGCCACTGATCGTCCCGCAGGCGATGGTAATGAACAGCAGCGGGAACAGCGGTGCGAGGCCCGCGCCCTCGACACCCCAGAAGCCGTTGAATGCACCCATCGAGTCCGCGATGACCAACGAGCCGGTCTCGGTGGCAGCCGTGCCGAAAATCGTGCCGACGATGACAGCCACCAGCGAACCGCCGACGCCGGCGTACAGCAGGAACGACGACAGGTAGTCACGCGGCTGGAGCAGCACCCACACCGGGAGCGCGCTCGCAATGCCCGCGTACACCATGATTATCGGCACCCACGCCGCACGGTTGGGGTTCATCGCTGTCGCAGACGACCCGGGAATCCACTGTCCAGTGCCGAGGTTCAGCACGTCCGCGAGCACGAGCGTGCCTGCGGGGTAGCTCGCCTCGCCGACGGCCGGGAACAGCGCGAACGGGTACTGAATGCCCGCGTACACGCCGGCGAACACCAGCGTCACGAACACGACGGTCCCGGGCAGGAACGGCCCGTTCAACTGGTAGAGGTACACTCCCAGTAGCAGGGCCAGTACGATGTAGACGGTGCTCGCGGTCGTCACCTGTGGGAACGCGTCGAACACGATGGCGACCACCAGCGCGAACACCGCGACGACGAGGATGATGGTCAGGAACGCGAACCACAGCAGCATGTTCTTGCCCCCTTCCCCGATGTACTCGCCAATAATGTAGCCGATTGACTTCCCCTCGTGTCTGAGCGACCCCGACAGCGAGACGAAGTCGTGGACGCTCCCCATCAGCGGGTTACCGATGGCAATCCACAGGAGTGCGGGAACCCACCCCCACACAGCGCCCGCCGTAATCGGTCCGACAATCGGTGCCCCACCCGCGATACTGGAGTAGTGGTGACCCAGCAACACCGGTTTCTTCGACGGGACGTATTCTTGCCCGTCTTCGTACTTGTGCGCCGGTGTCTCGTTGTCGTCGTCGAGTTCGAGGAACCGCGCGAGGTACTTCGAATACCCCAGATACCCCACGCTGAACGTCACCAGTACTGCCAGGACGATCCAGATTACCTGTGTCATGTGTGTGCATGAATGGTAACCAACATCAAGCTATTAATAGTTATTATATATTTCTTATACTTCTCAAGTCCGTCAGAATCCGCTCGGTCACACAGCTTCGACTGTCAGCGAAAATCTAATATCCGATTACTTATCGGTTATGCGCGGCCCGCACATAAGCGGCGGTCGGTGTTTCAGACGAACGTTGGCATCTCGGCATCCGTCTCGACCTCAAGTTCAGCTGCGACATCATCGAGCAGGTCGCCTTTCACCTCCGCCGTGCGGGTTGTGATTTCCGCGACCAGCGGCGGGTCGAGCGTCTCGCGGACCTCCTGTAGCCGTTCGTTTTCGGTGGCGACGCGGTCTCGGAGATATCGAGCCCCACGACCTGCCTCGTCGGGGTCCGGTTCGGGCGTGAGTTTGTTCGCGACGAGGCCACGAACCGAGAGGTCGCGCTCGCGCATCTCGGCGATGGCGCGCCGCGTCTCGTTGACCGAGAGCTGGTCGGGGTTGAGCACGAGGAAGAAGGCGGCGTCGGCCTCCAGCGCGCCGCTGGCGAACTCGAAGAACTCCTTTCGGTCCTGCAGGCGGGCGAGCACCGGGTCGCCGTCCATCACGCGCCGGGGCTCGTTGTTGCCGATGGCGGCCTTCTCGAAGAGGTCGATGCTCTTTTCGCGTTTGTGCATCAGCCGGTCGATCCATCCTTCGAGGAACTCCGGCAGGCCGAGCAGTCGAAGGGTGCTGCCAGTCGGCGAGGTGTCGAAGACGACCCGGTCGTACGGGTCGGCGTTGCGCATCACGTCGACGAAGCGGTCGAACAGCGCCGACTCGTAGGCCCCCGGCGTCTGGTGGGCCATCTCTAGCTGCTGGTTGATTTCGTTGACCATCGCTGCCGACACCTGCTCGGAGAGGTCGTTTCGGATGCCGTCGAGGTGGCGCTGAGTCTCGGTTTCGGGGTCGATCTCCATCGCGTCGAGGCCGTCGATACCTTCGACGGCAGCCGGTTCGTCGCCAAACTGCTGGTCAAACACGTCCGAGACGGAGTGGGCCGGGTCCGTTGAGACGACGAGCGTGTCAAGACCGGCCCGCGCTGACTTGACGCCGTAGGCACAGGAGACGGTGGTCTTGCCGACCCCGCCCTTCCCGCCGAAGAAGACGAACGGCTCCATCAGAAGTGGTACTGCTGGCCTTTGCGTTCGATGTACGAGCCTCTGTCCCACAGCCGCCGCTCCCAGGCCTCGAAGGTGTCTTCGAGGTACGGCAGCAGTTCGGCGGTGTAGTACGACACCGGCGACGGGATGCCGAAGGCGTCGGGGAAACAGGCCAGCATGAACGCGTCCTCGATGTCCTCGGCCTCTTTCTCGATTTTCTCGTAGGCCGGGTGCGTTATCATGCCGTGGTACAGCCCGCGGGCCCACTCCCGCAGCGTCCGGCGAAAGCGCTCGATTCGGTCGGCCAGTTCCATCGTGGGTCATGTGTGCGAGAGGCACAGAGTAAAAGCTGTCGCAGTTACCCGTCGATAGTACCCAACCACGGTGACGGGCCAGCGGTCGTGTTTGACCGCCGGAAACGAGGCGCGATTTGAAGGGAGCCGGCCCACAACGGGTGGTATGCACGACACCATTCCCGTCACGATTCTTTCCGGGAGCCTCGGGGCCGGGAAGACGACGCTACTGAACCATCTGCTGACTGAGGCCGGTGACCGCGACATCGCCGTCCTCGTCAACGACATGGGAACCGTCAACGTCGACGCGGAACTCATCGCCGAGGGGTCCGAACTCGACGTGGACGACGGGGTCGCGGAGCTGTCGAACGGCTGTATCTGCTGTGAACTGCAGGACGACCTCGAAACGGCAGTCGTCAGGCTGGCGGACGACCGTGACTTCGACGCGCTCGTCGTCGAGTCCTCTGGCATCTCCGAGCCAGCGCCCGTCGCGCGGCTGTTCACAACCGAATCGCGCGTGGCGGCGCTCTATCGCGTCGACACGCTCGTGACGGTACTCGACACCCGGCTGTTTCTCGACTCGTTCGCCGGCGAGACGCCGGAACGCCGCGGAAGCGGCGAAGCGAGTGCCGATGGAGACAGCGATGACACAGCAGCCGACGGAGCCGACCGCCCGCTTTCGGACCTCATGGTCGAACAGGTCGAACTCTCGAACCTCGTCGTGCTGAACAAAACGGACCTCTGTACGGACGAGGAACTGGACGAAGCCGAGGAACTGGTGCGGGCGCTCCAGCCCGACGCCGAGACCATCCGAACGACCTTCTCACAGGTCGACCCCGACCGGCTGTTCGACCGCGCACTGTTCGACCAGACCGAAATCAGCGACCTGCCGGGCTGGAAGCGAGCGCTGGCCGAAAGCGGGCACGGTCACGGTGAAGGTAGTCACGACCACGGCGGCGACAGCCACGAAACCGATGCCCACGAAGGCGACACTGGGCACGGACACGACGACCACCACCATCCCGAGGAAGTGTACGGGGTCACGTCCTTCACCTACCGCCGCCGCCGGCCGTTCCACCCCGACCGGCTCGCCGAGGTACTGCGGGACCTGCCGTCGGGAGTCGTCCGTTCGAAGGGGACCGTCTGGCTGGCGGGCAGCGAGCGACGGGTCGTCATCGGCCAGGCCGGTCCTTCGATACGGGCGGAAGCACAGGGACCATGGATTGCGAGTCTCCCCGAAGTCGAGCAGGATATGTACCGCTCGAACCGACCAGAACTTGACTGGCACGACGAGCATGGCGATCGCCGGACGGAGCTGGTGTTCATCGGGACGGACTACGACGAAAGCGCCCTTCGGACGGCACTGGACGACGCGCTGGTGACAGACGAAGAATGGACGGAAAGCGAGTCACTCACTGGACCGTTCCCGGCGGAGCAGGGCGAGGAGGAGGTGATTCGGAGCCCCTAACAGGCGCAGTCGCGGCCCGCCGAGCGCTCAAAGCGCATCTCCTCGCCACAGTCCGGACAGACCGGCTCGCCGTCTAAGTCGACATCTCTGATGCGAACGCCGCAGTCGTCACACCAGTACGCGCCCTGGGAGCCATCGTCGGGGCGGGACTTCGCGTCCGGCTGTGACGTGAGTGCCTCCTTGACGCTGTCGAGGATGCTCATGGTTGTATATGTACATTGAGGCTACTAAACGTGCCGTGGTTGTGCGCGGTCGTCTCACGGGCATCGACAACCCGGCCGGACAGTAGCGGTATCGGCCGATTCAGCCTCCGGGCACATCCGCCGCCAGTTCCTCGATAGCTCGCTCTATTTCGTTGCCGCGCTTCCAGGCGGCGATGCGGTCGGCAAAGGGGAGTGGCAGATTCAGCGAAACGGTCGACCGCATCGTGACCCGAGAGCCGTTTTCCTCCGGCACGACGGTAATCCGGGTCTCCAGATGGTCGAACGGGCCGACCTCGCCCTCAGCGGTGTACCGGAGCCCGTCGTCGTGCGACTCGAAGCGCAGGGGGACTGACATCCCCGGGCCAGCGGCGGTGACGAGCGTTCCCGTCTCCGTTTCCTCGACAGCCGTCACTGTGAACGTCCCCTCCGCCGCCACGACCGCCTCCGGCGAGAGCGTGCGGTGGACAGCCGGCGGCCGTGCCATCACGAACCGAGAGCGTTCGACCTCGCGCATACCAGTCCACATGCGTACCGGGGTGGTAAATCACAGGGCCAGCGGGGCCGAGACAGCCACCAGCAGAACGGCGAAGCCGACGCCAATGTAGATGAGGCGTTGAAAACGAAGCTCCGGCGCTATCCGTACCGATGGCGGCGGGGCCGTCCACACCAAGCGGTGGTACGCGACGGCGGCCACGGCGACGGTCCCGGCTGTCGAAACGGTCAGACCGGCCCAGACGGGAAGCCCGTAGGCGAGGCCGTACAGCGGGCCAACAGAAAACAGTAGCATCACCGCCGTTGCGGTGCAGACGAGAAATGGGACCGGGTCGACCGGGTCCCCATGGCGATTTCGAACGTTCATGCGTCGTGTTAGGCTTCGAATGTGTTTAGTTGCGCGACTTGGCCGCGCCCGGCCAGAGAACGAAGCACCGGGGACTGCCAAAGAGCTAAGGGGCGTCCCGTCCGTGTTCGTGGGCATGAGCGACGCGAACGGGTTCGAGGAGGGGGCAAGCGGGTCACAGGGTGACCCGCGGGTACTTATCGCAATGAACGTCGTGCTCTCGATGGTGTTTTCGGCCACTCTCGTCTGGGGGCTGAGCGTCATCGGTGCGGCAGAGCTCACGGCGATCAACGTCGCGACCGGCGCGATACTGCTGTTCGCGCTGACCTACGCCATCACACTTCAGTAGCGGGCCTGCGCCACGCTCCAGTAGCGGTTCTGCAGTACGACCGCGACACTCGGCTTACTCGGGGTCGTAGGGGTGCACGTCGTCTACCGCAGGTGCGCCGACGACGAGCGTCCGTACTGGCTCGGTCGCCGACTCAGGGTTGTGCGCCCGCTGGGGGCTGTCCGGTTCGACGACGAACGCCTCGTCTTCATCAACTTCGTAGGTCTTCTCGGGCGTCTCGACAGCCAGCGTTCCGGAAAGGACGTAGAACAGTTCTTCCTGATTGTCATGGTAGTGGTACGCGAGCGGAATGTCCTCGCCGGGGGCGACCTTATAAAGATTCACGGCCGCATTTTCCAGATCAGCTGCATCACTTATCGACCGCTGGATGCTCGGTCGGTCCGGTGTCGGTTCGATGTCGTCGACCGCGAGGTGGTGATAACCCATGTCATCCCTGTCAACAGCGACCGACGTAAAACGACTGCTCCCGCAAGTGCTCAGTCCGAGGCTTCTTCGGCGTCGACCGGCTCTGTCTCGTCGGTTTGGAGGCGGACGACGCGAGCCTTCATGATGCGCGTGTTCTCGACCTGTTCGACGCGGATCTCGACGCCGTCGTAGGTGATAGTCTCGCCTTCCTCGACCAGTCGCCCCGCCCGGTTGAAAATGAAGCCGGCGATGGTCTCAAACTCCTCGCCTTCAGGCAGGTCTAGATCCAGCGCTTCGTTGACCTCCTCGATGTTGACCTCGCCTTTGACCGTGACCGTGTCGTCGTCGACGTACTCGATCGGCTCTTCCTCCTCGCCTTCGAGTATCTCGCCGACAATCTCCTCGGTCAGGTCCTCCATCGTCACCAGCCCCTCAGTGGTCCCGAACTCGTCGATGACGATGACCATGTGCAGGCGTTCGGCCCGCATCTCGGTCAGCAGGTCGTCGACGTTCTTCGACTCGGGGACGTGCAGCGTCGGCTCGATGAGGTCTTCAAGATCCATGTCGCGGGCCAGCGCCTCGCCGTAATTGAGGTCCCGAACGAGGTCGCGGATGTGGATGACGCCGATGACGTTGTCCAGACTGCCTTCGTAGACCGGGATACGGGCGTGGCCGCTCTGGATACACGTCTCCAGCGCTTCCTCGACAGACGACTCCTTGGCGACGGCGGTCATGTCCAGCCGCGGCGTCATCACTTCCTTGGCGATGGTGTCGTTGAACCGCAGCGTGCGCTGGAGCATCTCGCGTTCGTCCTCGTCGAGGACGCCCTCGCGCTCACCCGTCTCGATGATGTCCTGTATTTCCTCGCGGGTGACGTAGGAGGTCTCGATGGCGGAGCGGCCCCCGGTGATCTTGTTGACGACGCGAGTAAGGTAGTCGAACAGGAGGATAAGCGGAAGCAGCACCTTCTCGGCGGCCTTGAGCGGCTTAGAGATGCGCAGCGCCCAGGATTCGGTGTTCTCAACCGCGTAGCTCTTTGGCGCGCTTTCGCCGAACAGGAGCACGATGGCGGTGACCCCGAACGTCGCGATAGCGACAGCCAGCCCCTGGCTCTCAACGTACATCGCAAGGAGCCCAGTAGCGATGGAAGACATCGCGATGTTGACAAGGTTGTTGCCGACGAGAATCGTCACAAGCAGGCGGTGCGGGTCTGATTTGAGCTGTTTGAGCGTCTTCGCACCCGGAACAGCATCCTCGACGAGCGCCTCCGTCCGGTGTGCAGGCAGCGAGAACATCGCAATTTCTGAGGACGAGAAGAACGCTGAGAGGACAACCAGTGCGACGAGCGTGACAATACCAGCGACGAGCACCGCATCTTGTGGTATTGGGACGCCGACGATTTCGACGCCCTGCAGCATCGCTGTAGACAGCTCGAACGGCGCAGGTGGATCCAGGGCCATCAACGGTCGAAGTTGTAATGGGCGGGGATTAAGGCTTGTCATGGAGGGGTTGCCAGCGAAGCCCTTACCCGGCTTTCACGCGTATCGCCGTATAGAGTATGAGCGAGTCCGACATCACGCTGTACCGGTTGCAGGCGTGTCCCTTCTGCGAGCGCGTCGTCCGGAAGCTGAACGAATACGGTCTCGATTACCAGTCGCGGTTCGTCGAGCCGATGCACGCCGACCGCGACGTGGTCAAGCGGCTGTCTGGCAAGCGGACCGTCCCAGCCATCGTCGACGAGAACACTGGCGTCACGATGTCCGAGAGCGCGAACATCGTCGCGTATCTGGAGCGGACGTACGGCGAAGGCGAGGAGACGGCAGGGGGTGCGGCCTGATGGACCTTGATTTCGATATCGTCGACCTCGACCCGGTCGACCACCCCGAGGAAGGCGACACCGCGCCGGATTTCACACGCCCACTCGTCAACGACGAGTTCTGGGAGGACGAATCGCTCGCGTCGGTGTGTGCCGACAGCGACCGGGTCGTCCTCGTGTTCCACGCGATGGACGGCGCGTTCCCGGCGACGTACATCTGGAACGAGATCCGTGACCGCGCGTGGCACGAGCAGGCCACCGTCGTCGGCATCTCCATCTCGACACCATACGAGCACAAGCAGTTGCTCAAAGAGCGAGAAATAGAGGGAGACTACCGGCTGTTCTCGGACCCCGCCAACGGTGTCGCACAGCAGTACAGCATCGACATGGCCCTCGACGGGATGGCCGGTATCGAGGAGCCGCGCCCGTCGGTGTTCGTCCTCGATAGCGACCGGACCATTGAGTATGCGTGGGTGGCCCAGGAGTGGCCCGACTTCCCGGACTACGACGACGTCGAAGCCCAGCTCTAACGATGGCGACAGTCGACGACGCCGCGGCAGCGGTCCGTGACGGAAAGCTGGTCGTCTATCCCACGGAGACAGTGTACGGTCTCGGTGCGGACGCACTCGACGCTGCCGCTGTCGAACGGGTGTTCGACGCGAAGGGCCGCGAGCGCGACAATCCGGTGTCGCTAGCCGTCCCCGATATCGAATCCGCACGCGAGTACACGCGCCTGAACGACCGTGAACTGGCGTTCATGCGGGAGTTCCTCCCCGGCCCGGTCACCGTCGTCGTGGAGCGCCGCGACGTCGTCCCGGACGTACTGGTCGCTGGCCGGGACCGCGTCGGGGTCCGGGTCCCCGACCACGACCTCGCGCTGGAACTACTCGCTGAAACCGGGCCGCTCACGGCAACGAGCGCTAACATATCCGGGAATCCAAGCGTTCGCACCGTCGACGACCTCGACGCGATCCGCGAGCGCGCTGCTGTCGTACTTGACGCCGGCAAGACCGACGGCGGGACCGGTTCGACGGTCGTGAACGTCGACAGCGGGACGATTCATCGCCGCGGCGCACGCGCCGACGCCGTCGAGTCGTGGCTCAACGACCGGAGCTGATATCCGCCCGGAACTGTCCGGGTGCTGGCCGCCTTAGCGTAGCATTGACCGTAGCGACCGCGTTTTCACCCCGCAGTCATCGCTGAACTCACAGGGCTTGCACTTGGCGTCGTTTCGCACCCGCCCCGGCGGCCCGTCGATGCTGTCGGCGGTTCTGACCGCGCGACGGTAGATCCCGGTTCGCCGCGTGTTCACCTCGATGCGTCGGATGACGCCGTACGCCGGATACTCCGCGTAGGCGATGTCGATGTCACACTCGCGCTCCCATGAGAGCGCCTTCGCGGCGGCGACCAGCCGCACAGTCTGGGGCTCCCAGACACCGTTCTCAGGCGGTCGACCGGCGAACACGAGCGACGGCGCCGGACCGTCCTGCCCGGCGACGACCTTGTGTGCGATACCGCGGGCGTCCTTCCCTTCGAGATACGCGTCGGTCGCTGTCGGGGCGACCAGCCCGTCCCAGTTAACCAGCCGCTCTCGAAGCCCTCTGAGTCGGTCGCGGTACTCGTCGGGTCCCACTTCGATGGGGGCCGCCAGCAGGGCGGCGTCGTCGGTCAGCAACCGCTCGTACTCCCGGGCGAGTCGGCGAACCGACTCGATTTCGTCGGGAATCTCGCTTGCGCCGTCGCGGCGGCGGTAGTAGAGCTTCCGCGGGCAGTAGGCAGCCGTTTCCAGTTCCCTGAACGTGTGGGTCGACATGAGCCTACGTGGTCGTGTTCTCCCACAAGAAGGTTCGGCGGCCGCCGCCGTTGAAACAACTGCGCAGTTGGCTACCCCTGCCACGACTGGAAACGACTACAAAAGGTATCCGAGGGTCACATCGACACGTCAGCGCCGGAGTCAAGCGAATCGATGTCTTCAGTGGCCTCGTCGAGGCCGTCATCACGGAGGCCAGCGGCGTGCTGTGTTGATAGGCCAGCGTCGGTGAGTACGTCCTCGAACTGGCTCTGAAACCGGTGGGAGACACGGCGGGCGGCGTCCTGTGCGGCAACGACGCGCCGGTAGTGGGCGGCCCGGGACTCGTCGATATCGAACTCGGCTGCAAGTTCGGTGACGGACGGGTCGTCGTCGGCGACACGACGGCGGAACTCGGGCAGGTCAAACGGTGCCTCTGTGTCCTCGTCACGGAGGAGATGCAAGTCAAGTCGGCCCTCGACCACAGCAGACTCGTCCGTGCCGATTTCGGCCGCGATAGTCTCGTCGTCGCTCCCCTCGTAGAACAGTCGGACCACTGTCACCAGATCCTCATCAGCGAGTTCGGTCTGGAACTCATACCGCTCACGCATCCGCGCGACGACATCACCGAGTCGGTCCGTGACACCGGCCTCGTCAGTATCGGCTAGAGACCCTCTTGACGCCTCCTGAGACTCCGTCACAGCTTCCTCGCCGGAGACGTCCATGAAGATGTCACGGAGTTCTTCGGTCTTCTCGTCCATCGAACATGATACTACTCCTCGGGAGGCATATATCTGTCGGATGGGCAACGTAATGCGACGGAAACTTTCAACAGTTCCCTAATTCTCGCAAGACTGCAGCGGGGCGTGGCAAGATTTAAGCGGACACGAAGCACGTGTTAGCGTATGTCATCTATACTCCAGACGACCACGCGCCCGACGTTCTGGCGTATCGGCGACGTGGGGAAGGCGCTGTTTTACTATCTGGCAGCGCTTGCTGTCATCGTCTTTCTGTACGGTGTGTACAACCGCGTCACCCGCTATGCCAAGGGCAGCGAGGACCCATTTGAGCGACTGGACGAACTGCCCCAGCGGACGGTTGCGGCGGCGCAGTTAGCGCTGTCAAATCGGAAGCAGTTGGACCGCGACACCGTCGCTGGCGTGATGCACGCGTTCATCGTCTGGGGCTTTCTGACGCTGCTCATCGGAACGACGATTCTGGGTATCGATATCGACTTCTATCGGCCGCTGACCGGTGAGTCCTTCTTCGTCGGCCAGTTCTACCTCTCCTATTCGTTTGTCATGGACGCGATGGGGCTGCTGTTCGTCGTCGGCGTCGGTGTCGCGCTGTGGCGACGCTACGGCCGCAAGCTGGACCGCCTCCACGACCGCCACACGTCCCGCGAGGATGACCTGTTTCTCGGCTCGTTGTTCGTGCTGGGTGTCGGCGGCTACCTCACTGAAGGCGTTCGGATTCTCGGGACCTCGACGGTCCGAGATGTCTCCTTCGAGACGGTGAGCTTCGTCGGCTGGTCGGTCAAAGAAACACTCGTCATGGCTGGGATGACACCAGAGATGGCAGCGGGCGCGTACCCGTTCGTCTGGTGGAGCCATTCGCTCGTTGCGCTGTGGTTCGTCGCCTGGATACCCTACGCGAAGCCGTTCCACATGCTCTCGTCCTTTGCCAACCTTGTCGCCCGCGATGAGAAGGCCGGGGTGCGACTGCCCGGCGTGCCAAGCGACGCGAGTCCCGAGGAGATTGGCCCCAGCGACATCGACGACTTCTCGTGGAAACAGTTGCTCGACCACGACGCCTGCACCAAGTGTGGCCGGTGTTCGTCGGTCTGTCCGGCGAAAGCCTCCGGGCGGCCGCTGGACCCGCGAAACGTCATTCTGGACCTGAAACGCTACCGCGAAGAGCGTGACGCCGGCGGCGAGGACGTGCCTATTGTCGCCGACGGCGGCACCTCAGTCATCGACGCCCACACGATGGAGTCCTGCATGTCCTGTATGGCCTGTATGGACGCCTGTCCGGTCGACATCGAACACGTCACGCAGTTCACCGAGATGAACCGTCGGCTCACCGAGGCCGGCGAGATGGATGAACACGTGCAGGACGCGATGATGAACGTGTTCCAGCACGGCAACACCTTCGGCGACCCCGAGCGCGCCCGGCCGGACTGGACCGAGGACCTCGACTTCGAGGTGCCGGACGCTCGCGACGAACCGGTCGAATACATCTGGTACGTCGGTGACTACCCCAGCTACGATGAGCGAAACCAGAAAATCGCGCAGGCGCTGGCTCGCGTCTTCGAGGCCGCCGGCGTGGACTACGGCATCCTCTACGAGGCCGAACAGACCGACGGCAACGACGTGCGCCGCGTCGGCGAGGAGGGGCTCTACGAGATGCTCGTCGAGGACAACGCCGAGGCAATACTGGACTGTGAGTTCGAGTCCATCGTCACGACGGACCCCCACGCCTACAACACGTTCATGAACGAGTACCCCGAGTTCGAGGCCTGCGAGTGGGGCGAAGACGACGTGTTCCACTACACGCAGGTCGTCGCCGACCTCGCCAGTGCCGGCGCGCTCGGCCTCGCCGGGACCGAACTCGACTACACCGTCACCTACCACGACCCCTGCCACCTCGGGCGGTACAACGGCGAGTTCGAGGCCCCGCGGGACCTCATCCGCGCCACCGGCGCTGACCTCCACGAGATGCCCCGGAACAGGGACGACTCCTTCTGTTGTGGCGGTGGCGGCGGCGGTCTCTGGATGGACCTCGAAGAAGAGACGAAACCCAGCGAGGAACGCCTGCGCGAGGCCCTCGAAGACACCGAAGCGGGCGCGGCCGTCGAGAAGTTCGTCGTCGCCTGCCCGATGTGCATGACGATGTACGAGGACGGACGCAAGACCGGCGGGTACGAGGACGACCTCGAAATCGTCGGCGTCACAGAACTGCTGGCTGAGGCCGTCAGCGAGAGCTGAGTTACAGCCGTTCACAGACCTGTTTCCCGCTCACAACCTCGGGGATTATGACCTCGTCCGCCCCGACACGACGAGCCACGGTCTCGTCCTGCCGGTCGCCGGCTCGAACGATGAGGTGGACCGTGGGGGCGAGCTGGCTCGCCAGCACCGCTATCTGGATATTCGCGTTCGTATCATCTATTGCGCCGATAACCGTATCGGCTCGCTTGACACCCGCATCTGTCAGCGCGTCCTCGCGGCTCGCGTCGGCCTCCAGCGCGAGGTGGCCGTCGTCAAGCGCCCGTTCGTACTGTTCCATCTGCTGTTCGATGACGACCACTCGGGTATCCGTGTCGTCTATCTGCTCCGCGACGGTCTGTCCGAACGTCCCGTAGCCACAGACGACGACGTGGTCGTCCAGTTCCTTGATTCGCTGTGCGATTTGCATGCGTGTGAGTTCCGTCTGAATCTGGCCGCCGAAGGCCGCCGACAGCGCCGTTTCGCCGGTCCACAGCCCGGCGACGACGAGACCAGTAAGCACTACGATGGCGTAGCCCTTGACCAGCCTCGCGGGCCCGTCGTGGCTCTGAAAGTGGAGTTCGATGCTCGTGGGGTCGAGCAGCCAGAACAGCGCGTTGACGACGCCGACCCCGCCAAACGTGACAAAACCGGTCACGCCGGCGACGACCAGCCCGACGAACGCGAGAACCGGTTTCAAGAGTTGCCGGAGCAACGACCGGTCCGTGTCTGCACTGCTGTCGCTGCGTTCCATTGCTGTAGCTGTCTACCGAAGGTCGCGGCACAGCGCCGCCGAAACCGACGCTGGCGTGGTTCGCCGCCGAGCTCAGTCTGTCAGCGTCTCGGCGGGAGTTGTGTGTGGCTCCGCGGCGGACGCGACATCGCCGCGGTCCGTGTTCGGCACGTGGTTCCGGTTCGGGTAGACCCGTTTGACGCAGTCAGCACAATTGGTGACAAGTACCATGTTAAATGGTCAGCAGAGCTGTCATATGTATGTTGCCGGAATATGGCTAGACCAAATCTAATGGCATAATATACCATTAATATGTATTCAGGTACGAGACTGGTGGTCGCATCGGATACCCAACCTGTCACTGCAAGCCAGCCAAACGCTTAACGCCACCAGACTCTCACAGCGAGATAATGGAGGTCGCACTGCTCACGGTCGGTGACGAACTGCTCGCTGGCGACACAGAGAACACGAACGCGTCGTGGCTGGGCCGCCAGCTTACCGCTGCCGGTGCAAGCGTCACTCGGGTTCTGACGATTCCTGACGACGAGGCGGTTATCGCCGACGCCGTGGCGCGGTATCACGACGCCTTCGACGCGGTCATCGTCACTGGGGGCATCGGCGGGACCCCCGACGACATCACGAAGGCCGCCGTGGCGCGGGCGTTCGGCCGCGACCTCGTCGTGCCCGACGACGTACGGGCACATCTCGAAGCGAAGGCCGAGCGCTTTGCCGACGATAACCCCGAGATGGTGGACCGCTACGACATGGACCTTGACCTCGACGCGTGGGCGTCGGTTCCCGAAGGTGGGCAGGCACTGCTGACCGACGAGAGCTTCGCCGCCGGCTGTGTCATCGACCGCGTGTACGTCCTGCCGGGCATCCCTGAAGAGCTGAAAGCGATGTACGAGACCATCGCCGACGAGTTCGACGGCGACCGGACGACAGAGACGATTCACACGCCTGCACCTGAAGGGGCGCTGGTGACCCACATCACGGCGGCCCGCGAGCAGTTCGAGGTAGCTGTCGGAAGCTATCCGCGCAAGGACGACGCGCCGGGACGGGTGAAGATTACCGGCGACGACCCGGCGACCGTCGCCGACGCAGCGGCCTGGCTCCGCGAGCGAATCGAGACGGAGTAGGTCGGTAAGCGGTGGGTTCATGCCGGCCACGAACTGAACTGGCAGTATGAACCTGACACAGCGCCCGCGCCGGCTGCGAACCGACGGCGTGCGACCGCTGGTGCGTGAAACGGAGCTTACAGCGTCGGACCTCATCGCGCCGGTGTTCGTCGACGCGACGACCGACGAGCGCGTCCCCATCGAGACGATGCCGGGCCACGAGCGCGTCCCTATCGAGGAGGCGGTCGACCGCGTCGAGGAGGTCCTCGAAACCGGCGTCGAAGCGGTGATGCTGTTCGGTATCCCGGAGTCGAAGGACGAACGCGGGAGCCGTGCCTGGGCTGAGGACGGTGTCGTGCAGGAGGCGACCCGCCGGATTTCCGGTGAAACCGACGCCTACGTCATCACGGACGTCTGTCTCTGTGAGTACACCGACCACGGCCACTGTGGCGTTCTCGAAGACGCCGCCGCCGAGGACCCGCGGCTGACGGTGCGCAACGACGAGACGCTGGACCTGCTGGGCAAAATCGCCGCGAGCCACGCCGCGGCCGGAGCCGACATGGTCGCGCCCTCGGGCATGATAGACGGTATGGTCGGCGCGATTCGGACGGCTCTCGATGCCGATGGCTTTGACGACGTGGCTATCATGAGCTACGCCGCCAAGTACGAGTCGGCTTTCTACGGCCCATTTCGGGACGCCGCCGACGGCGCGCCAGCCTTCGGCGACCGGCGGCACTACCAGATGGACCCCGCGAACGCACGCGAGGCCAGCCGCGAGGTCGACCTCGACGTCGAGCAGGGCGCAGACGTGCTGATGGTCAAGCCCGCCCTGCCGTATCTGGACATCGTCAAGGAGATCCGGGAGTCTTACGACCACCCCGTCGCCGCCTACAACGTCTCCGGCGAGTACGCGATGCTCCACGCCGCCGCCGAGAAGGGCTGGCTCGACCTCGAAGCGGTCGCCTATGAGTCGCTGCTGTCCATCAAGCGGGCCGGTGCAGACCTGATTCTGACCTACTTCGCAGAGGACCTCGCCGACGAACTCTGAGCGGGGCTATTTCCCGTGTGTCCCCGTTTGAACCGCGCTGGTGGAGCGTTCCGGCGAGCGACAGGTCCCTAACCTATTCATGTGCCAGGGGCGGAGTGGCCGTATGCAGCGACAGTCCCTCCTCGTGGCGGTTGTCGCCGCGATTGCGCTGCTGTCGTTCAGCGTCGGCGCTGCGAGTCTCGACGCTGCAACCGGGTCCGACCAGGCGGAGATGACCCGTGACGACAGCGATATCGACAACCCCGACGGACAGGGCCTCAGCGACCCGCCGGGTAGCATCGACCCGCCAGAAAGCGAGAACGGCGCTCGCGCGCTGCTGCCGAGTGTCCCCGCGCCGGCGGTCGGCGCGCTCGCTGTCGGCCTCGCAGTGGGTCTGGTCGTCCTCTGGCGACTGGCCGGCCAGAGCCGGACAATCGACGAAACGGGCGGCGAGACGCCGGCCGTCGCAACGGCGGAATCCGCGAAGGCCCCCTCGCACAGCGCGGCTGCAATCGACGTACCCCTGACCAACGACGTGTACCGGGCATGGGCTGCCCTCGAAAACGCAGTGGCCCCGGAGCGCCGTTCCTCGACGCCACAGGACATCGAGGCGGACGCGACGGCTGCCGGTGCCGACCCCGACGCTGTCGCCTCGCTCCGGTCAGTGTTCGAGCGGGTTCGCTACGGCCGAGACCAGCCGGACGCAGATCTGGAATCGCAGGCCCGCGAGGCGCTGGAACGAGCGACCGACGACACGGACGACATCGTGACGAATCCCGACGACATGGCTTCTGAGAACAAAGACGCCGACGAGTCCGCAGGGGAGGCCGGCACGTGACACTGCGCCGGGTTCCGCTGGCGCTCGGCCTCGTCGCGACAGCCATCGGCGTCAGTCTCGCCGCTCTCGGTGCGCCGCTGTTGCCCGCCGGCGCTGTCTCGGACCTCCCGATACTCGCGGTCGCCGTCTTCGCTGGCGGTGTCGCACTGCTGGCGCTCCTCGTTCGCTCCCTCGACAGCGACCGGGGCGTGGCGCTCCCGGACACTGACAGCCAGTACGTCACGGTCCCCGGCGACGATGTTGACGAGGCACTTGGTGCTGGGGCCGGACAAGAGGCAATCCGGCAACGCGTCGAGGGAGTCGGTGTCACCGTCCTCCAGCGTGACGGCCTCTCGCCCGAGGCGGCGAAGACGGCGCTGCGCTCGGGCACATGGACAGACAGGGAACAGGCCCGGAAGCTGTTCGACGGCACACCGATATCGCTCCGGGCGCGGCTGTCCGGGTGGCTCTCTGGTGTCCATCCGTTACAGCGGCGCGTCGCCCACGCGACGGCCGAACTCCGGCAGCGCGACGAGGAGCGATGAGCGAGGTCCACCGCACCGGCCGCTGGTTCGGGCTGGCCGGGGCCGCGCTGGTCGCCGTCGGCGTCGGGCTGGTGGGCCAGGTCCCTGCGCTCGTGTTGCTGGGCGGGCTCGGCGTTACGCTGAGCGCGTACGACCGCGTCGCCGTCCCGCCGGCAGCGGACATATCTATACAGCGGTCCATCACACCGACCGAGCCGGCGCTAGGTGAGCGGGTGACTGTCGCGCTCACCGTCCACAACAACGGGTCACGGACGATTCCGGACCTCCGGCTCGCCGACGGCGTGCCCAACTCCGTTCGTGTAGTCGAGGGGTCGGCGTCGCTGGGGACGGCACTACGCCCCGGCGCGTCGACGACAATCACCTACGAAATTACCGGGGGAACCGACCGCTGCGTGTTCGACCCGGCGACGGTCGTCGTCAGGGACGTGGTCGGCGTCGTCGCCCGACGAACGTCCGTCACAGCCGAACCCGACACCGTCACGTGGGAGCAGCCGGCCAGTTCGGCGCTGTTGCCGCTGATCCCGGCGGTAGCCCGCCGGCCCGGGACGGTGCCCGTCGATGAGGGCGGCGAAGGGGTCTCCTTCTACGCGGTCAGGGAGCACCGTTCGAACGACCCGCTCTCGCGCGTCGACTGGAACCAGTACGCCCGGACCGGCGACCTGCGGACCGTCGAGTTTCGCCGCGAACAGTCGGCGACGGTGGTCGTGGTCGTCGACGCCCGAGCAGCCGCCGCGCTCGCGCCGCGTCCGGACGCCGAGACGGCAATCGAGCGGTCGACGATGGCCGCCGTCGCGCTCGTCGAGGGGCTCCCGGAGGACGGCCACGAGGTCGGCGTCGCGGCGTACTCGCCACATGATGCGTGGCTCGCACCGGGCACGAGCGCCGCGCACCAGCAACAGGCACGGGACCTGCTCAGGACCGACCGTGCGTTCGCCGCGACATCGGTCACCCGAACACCGGATACGACGAAGCTCATCGCACAACTGCCGACGGCGGCGAACATCGTCTTCCTCGGCCCGCTGTGTGACGATGACAGCGAGGCGCTGGTCCGCAGACTCGCCGCCACCGGCCACCCGGTGACGGTTCTGAGTCCCGACCCGACCGCGACGGACACGGCGGGCCACCGGCTGGCGCGGCTCGAACGCCGCGAACGCCTCCGTCGGCTGCGAGCCGCCGACATCGCCGTCCACGACTGGCCTGCGGCGGAGCCGCTGGAACGAATCACTGAACGGGTCCGGCGGGGTGGCCAATGAGCACCTGGACTGGGGTCGTTTGTGGGAGTGCGGCGCTGGCGGCGAGCGTCGTGACGCTGTTCGTCGCCGGCATCAGCGCCGTCTCGACTGCCGCCGCCCTCGTCGGCGTCGTGCTGCTCGCCGGCGGGCAACTGATTCAGTCCGGGCGGCTGGTCGACCTCGCCAGCGCGTTGTTGTTTCTGGCGCTGCTGGTCGCCGCGCTTCAGGGAGCAACGACGACGACGGTGCTGGTCGCCGGCGGCGCGACAGTGCTGGCCTGGACGTTTGCCCATGGGGCTCTCGACCTCTATGCGGACCTCGGAACGGCACCCGGGACGCCCGTCGAACTCACCCACGTCGCAGGAACGACAGGGCTGGTCGGGGGCAGCGTCGTGGTGACGACGCTGCTCTTTCAGCTCGATGTGCCGCCGCTGTCGCCGCTAGCGCTGGCAAGCGTCGTGCTGGGCGCGATTGCACTGACCGCGGCGCTCAGGCGATAGCGGCCGAGGCTGTTTCGGTCACGGCCGGCTGTGGCTACTGAGCAGGGTCCTTCTGAGAACGTCGCAGCGACTACCGCGTCGGTTCAGACGCTGATTCCGGGGCATCAACCAGCGTCAGCACGTCATCGGCATCGGACAGCGGAAGCCGGAGTGAGACGGTCGTCCACCCGTCGGCTCGGTCGTACTCGATGCCGCCGTCGGCCGTCTCGGCGACCCACCGGGCGAGCCAGATACCGAGGCCGCTCCCGTGCTGGAGGTTCGTGATGTCCTCGTCATCGAACACGACGGCCCGCTCGATGGCGGGAATACCGGGGCCATCGTCGAGCACACGGACGAACGCGTCACCGTTGGCCTGTTCGGCTGTGATTCGGACGGCTGTGTCCGGCGGTGTGTGTTCGACCGCGTTCTCGACGAGGTTGTCAACGGCGTCGTAGACGGCTGTCCCGCCAGTGACAGGGAGTGTGCTCGGGAGTGCCGTTTCGACCGGTGCGTCAGGACGGTAACTGTCGGCGACAGACCGGGCCAGTGCCGCCGCGTCAACCGGCTGGTCTGAATCTCCATTAAGCGCGGTTTCGACGCACCGGGCCTTTTCACTGACCGCGGCGAGGCGGTCAGCCGCGTCGAGGGCGCGAGACGCAGCCAGCGAGACAGCCGACTCGGCTGCGTTGGCGCGGGCGTATTCGGACATCCCGAACACGACGGAGAGTTCGTTGCGGAGATTGTGCCGCAGGACGCGATGAAGAACGCGGAGTCGCCGCTTTTGCCGCCGGCTGTCTGTGACGTCCGTGTACATGGCGAACCCGCAGCGACGGCCATCAGCTGTGTCGTACGGGACCCCGCGATAGATGAACTCGCGGCAGCCGTCGGCCGTCTCCCGAGAGACGACGGCGTAGTTGACCTCCCCGGCGGCCGTCCGCTGGTCGTAGTTAACCGCCTCCTCGACGCGGTCGCCGGGAACGATGTAGTCGTTGAGCGGTTCGCCGACGATTTCCTCGCGGTCGTAGCCGAAGGTGTCGACGAACGCGGGGTTGACCGTGCGGACAATCGGAACGAAATTGACGATTTCGAAGCCGACGACCGCGTCCTGGATGAGGTCAAACAGGTACTGGAACGGGTCGGCCGTTCGGCAGAGCGAGCCGACGACGGAGCCGTCGTCTGTGGCCGCGAGTTCGAGCGTAACCGGACGAGAACGGCCGCTTTGCGGGAGTGTGACCTGGCAGGTCCGTGTCATCCGGTCCGAGGCACTGCTGACGGCCTGTCTGGTCGCCGTCAGTGTCTCGCGGTCCTCAGCTGTGACCAGCGCTTCGACGGGTGTGCCGACGAGTTCGTCAGGCGCTCGGTCGAGCAGTGCAGCGAACTCGTTCGTCGCAAACGTGAGCCGACCAGTGTCATCGAGACCGAACATCAGTTGTCTCTGATTCGGAGGAAGGGTGGGCCCGAAAGCTGTGATACTGGCTGTTTCTCGCCCACGGTGCCACGCGGCGAGGCGGTAAGCGTCAGATACTCGCGACCATCAGTCTGTGTTAGCGCGAGTTCCTGATCGGCAGCGCCCGAGTAGAACGCCGCGAGCGTGGCCGGGACCGCGTCGTCGTCGATGACGTTGACCACTGTGTCGTGGGGTTCGAAGACGCCGTCGTCGTTTTCGTACCGAGCTTCTCTGGCGGCCTGTTCACCCATCTGCTGTATTTCTCCCTGAATGTTCCCGACGATAACCAGCGGGGCGTCCCGTCTGGCAGCCGTCGTCTCGTTGGCAGCACCGAGCGAAGTCCGGTCGAGGTCGAACACGTTGTACCGCGCGTCCCAGTGTCCGAACATATCGAGGACGAACAGGGCGTCGTCATCAAGCGCGTCTTCGAGCGAGTGGTCGGTTGCTGCGAACGCAGCGGCAAGCGTCGACCGGTCGAGGGACGGTGGTGGCGTCAGCGAGACCGCCCGACCGGCGGCGACGGCCGTCGCACACAGTTGGGCAACAGCGCCGTCGACCTGCGTCTCGTCGGTGGACCGGATCACTGCCTGACCACCCATGACGAGGCCGCCGCCACAGAGGTCGTCGAGGCCGTCGATACCGGTCGGGACTGTCGGCGCATCCGCCAGCCGGTCCTGCCGGTCGGCCTCTGCAGCGGCGAGTACGTCGTCAATCTCGTCGAGCATCGCAGTCTGCTCGGAGCGGGCGGCACGTATCTCAGAGAGGTCGTCTTCAATAGCAGCGGCGCGGTCAGACACCGTTTCACACCGCTGGGCGACCGCTTCGCTTGTCGTCGCCTGTTCGTCGGTCGCCGCCGAGACGGAGGCGATGCCGTCGGCCGTTTCCGCAACAGTGTCGGCTACGTCGTCGAGGCGTGCCATCGCCGTGGTGACCTGCTCGGCCCCGGTGTCGATGCCGTCGATAGCGTCATCGAGTTGGGCAACGGTGTCGTCTGTCGCTTCCCGAACCGCCGTCAGGGTCGTATCGATTTCTTCGGCCTGCTGCTGTGATTCCTCAGCGAGGCTCTTTATTTCGTCGGCGACGACGGCGAACCCGTCTGTGTCGGTGGTATCGCCCGCCCGCGCCGCCTCTATCGAGGCGTTCAGCGCGAGCATATTCGTCTGGTCGGCGATGCGGTCGATGCCGGCCAGCGCATCGGCGATACTGTCGACCCGGTCCTGCAGGGCGGCCACCTCTGTGGCGACCGCCTGACCCAGTTCACGGACCTCGTCCATCGACTCGATGGCGTCGGCTGCGGCCTCCCGTCCGTCGTTTGCCGCGTCCGTTGCCCGCTGGCTCTGCTCGCTGACCTCGGTCGCGGTCGCAGCGATCTCTTCGATTGTGGCCGAAAGCGATGAGACCTCGTCGGCGATCCACTGTGCGTCGGTCGCCTGTGCCGTCGCGCGGTCGTCGATCGCCGCGAGCTGCTCGCCGACGGTCACCGACGCCGCCTGAACGACATCCAGTGCACCCTGTGCGTTCGCGACGGCCCGTTCCTCTGTCACAGCCGTCGACTGGTCCGGAACGGATGGGTAGTGGTCCGAAGCCATAGTCAGCTAGATACCCTCTGGGTTCTAACCGTCGTGTATAGTTTATCGAGGCTTTGTGCCACGACTATCCACTGTTTTCCGGACATTTATGCTAAATCTGAATCTGTGGTCGCGAAGTATAACCCTGTTGTCGCTGGCAACACCCGCCAGCCGAGAGCGCGCGCAAGCAAAAACGGCCTATTTGGCCCCCTGTGGCCGGAACTGGGGTCGACAAACGTCCAAAATTCCAGTATACATATACGGACTTTCTTTACGGAGAACAACCTTATATCCATAATATCATACCATAATCTGGACGGTCGTCTACCACATCCCCTCTAATTTCCGCATTCATAAAGGCAAACCTTATGTAGTGTTGTTACCAGACCCTTTCTCGTGAAAGAGTTGAAGAAGTTGAGCCAGAGTGGGAGAAAGTTGGACATGCAGACGGCAGCCGATAACAAAACGAAACAGGTGAACTAGAAATGAGCTACACTGCACTACAAGTTGATCCGAACGTGCTCGCAGAAGGTGTCAACCTCCTGTGGGTGCTTACAGTATCGTTCCTGATCTTCTTCATGCACGCGGGCTTCGCCATGCTCGAGGCGGGCCAGGTGCGCTCGAAGAACGTCGCGAACCAGCTAACGAAGAACCTCCTGACCTGGTCGGTCGGAGTCGTCGTGTTCTTCCTCATCGGGTCTGGCATCTCGTCACTCGTCGGGACCGGGTCCTTTGCGCCGGCGTTTGGCGCTGAGGCCGCGAACGACTACGTCGGGTGGCTGTTCGGTGCCGTCTTCGCGATGACGGCAGCGACCATCGTCTCCGGGGCGGTGGCCGGCCGGGCCAAGCTCCGTGCGTACATCACGTACACGTTCCTGCTGGCCGCAGTCATCTACCCCGTTGTGACCGGGCTCACGTGGGCCGGTGCCCACATCAGCCTCGGCGGTGTCGTGTTCAAGGACTTCGCCGGTGGGATGATTGTCCACGGTATGGGCGGTATCGCCGGTCTCACGGCCGCCTACGTGCTCGGTCCGCGCATGGGCCGGTACAACGAGGATGGCTCCGCGAACGTTATTCCGGGTCACTCGATGACCTTCGCCGTGCTGGGGACGCTTATCCTCGCCTTCGGCTGGTACGGGTTCAATGTCGGGACCGCAGCGAGTGTCTTCGTCGTCGAAGACGGCGCACTCGCGCTCGGTGCCTTCGCAACGGTTGGCCGCGTCGCGATGACGACGACCGTTGCGATGGCGATGGGCGCAATCGGTGCCGCACTGGTCGCGTGGCTGAAAACCGGTAAGGTCGACACGCTGTACGTCGCAAACGGACTGCTCGCCGGGCTAGTCGGTATCACGGCGATCCCCGACACCACGACCTGGTGGGGTGCACTCATCGTCGGCCTCCTGGCTGGCGGTCAGCTTCCGATTGTGTTCAGCTTCATGGAGAACCGTATGAAAATTGACGACGTGTGCGCTGTGTTCCCGGTCCACGGCAGTGCCGGTGTGCTGGGCACCATCATGTACCCACTCGTCGCAACCTCCGGCACCGTTGGCTCTATCGGCAGCGCCCTCGCTGTGCAGGTGGTTGGCGTCGTCGTTATCGCCGGCTGGACGATTGTGACCACCGGCCTCATCTGGTACGGCCTCAAGGCAGCCGGACAGGCACGGGTCACGCCTGAACACGAGCAGGAAGGGCTGGACGTTAGCGAGCACGGCGTCGAGACCTACCCCGAGTTCGGTGGCGGCGAAGGCGTTGTCGCCGATGGTGGTAAAGTGAACACGAACGTGCGTACTGACGGAGGTTCCAAAGATGACTGACGAAACCGACGACTCTGAAATCAAGATGGTGGTCGCAATGGTTCGACCGGACAAGCTCGGCGATGTGAAGAAGGCGCTGGCGGAAGTCGGCGCGCCCTCGCTGACAGTGACGAACGTCTCCGGCCGCGGCTCACAGCCCGCAAAGAAGGGGCAGTGGCGCGGCGAGGAGTACGTCGTCGACCTGCACCAGAAAGTCAAAGTCGAGACAGTGGTCGCAGACATCCCCGCAGAGGATGTCGTCGACGCTATCGCCGACGGTGCCCACACCGGCGAGAAAGGTGACGGCAAGATATTCGTCCTTCCCGTGGACAACGCCTACCAGGTCCGAACCGGTAAAGAAGGTCCAGAGGCGGTCTGAGCGGACGAAATGGTCGATGATACCGACAGAGAGGTAGTGAACGCACTGCTCCAGGACGGCCGTGCGAGCGCCCGTGACATCGCCGCCGCAACCGGTATCGCGGCGACCACGGTGTCGCGCCGAATGGACGACCTGGAGTCGACCGGTGTGATCGACGAATACACCGTCGACATCGATTACGGGGCGCTGGGCTACGACGTGACCGCCGTATTCCAGCTCTCTGTCGAGGGCGACGGGCTTGGACGGGTGGTGGACCAGTTACGTGATCGACGCGAAATGGTCGCGGTCTACGAAGTGACCGGCGACCACGACATCGTGGCCGTCGGGAAGTTCACCGACACGCAGTCGATGAACGAGCGGATAAAGACGCTGCTGACCGACGAGGACATCCGGTCTGCCTCGACATCAGTCGTGCTGAACACGGTGTGCGAACACGAGCAGTTCCCGGTCGACGGAACTGACGCCTGAAAACGCCTGCAGTCCTGTTTTCGCTGTCAGTTTGGAACGGTGAGACACGCTATGAGGTGCACCGGGACGTGTTTGTAGTGAGTACGTGGTGACTGAATGTCCTCCCTCATGTCCGATGGAACCGGCGACAGACGGCTACCAGACCCTATCCGCTGGTGAGTGTGGCTCCCAGCGGTGGCGTTAAGCCGCTTGCGACGTTCCAGAAGATATGGGCTTGAAAGTCGACGTGCGGAAGCTGGACCTTTTCAATCAGATGGCAAAAGAGGGGTCCGGGACAGTCGCGGAGAACCTCGGTCAGTTGACCGGGCTTGACGCGACAGTTCGGACCTCACAGATCAATTTTCTCGACATCGAGGATGTCAAGACACACATCGGCGACGACAAGGGCGTCGGCATCTACGTCGAACTGAACGAACCGCCCTACGGTTACGTCCTATTTCTGCTCGAACCGGCCGACAGCAAGCAGATGGCCAGCGCGATGATGGGCGGGATGGGCGAACCGAGCGAGGGTGAAGGGTTCTCCGACATGGAACAGTCGGCGATGCAGGAGATCGGCAACATCATGACCTCCGCGTTCATCGACGGGTGGGCCAACGTGTTGGAGACGACCATCGATATGGGGACCCCGAACTTCGTGTTCGGGCCGGCTGACGGCATCATCGACGAGATGGGCGGCTGGCCGGACTCCGATCTGGTGTTCGTCGTCGACTCGCGTATCACCGTCGACGACGGCGACCTCGGGATGACCGTGTACACGTTCCCCGAACTGGAGGACCTCGTCGCACTGATTCAAGATATCGACCTCGACACTGACGTGGCGAAAGACACCGAAGCCAGCGACATTCTTGACTGACAGCGGCACGCTATTTCTGCACCCCTGTCCACCGCGTGGCCAGAGTAAGTCTAATCGCCGAGAAAACAGCCTGCGGTCCCTCAATACCCGACATCAGCTCCGACTATGCTAATTGTTCACCCATTCCTATTGAAATAAGTATTATATATATTTATCATCAAAACAGCTGGTATGGGATTGGAAAACGGGGGAGCGGCAGTTGACAGGCGGTCCGTACTACAGATTGCCGGTGGGGTCGGCAGCGCGGGGCTCGCCGGGCTGGCAGGGTGCCAGGGCGGGGGGTCGAGAGCCGAAAACACACCGGAGCACCCACCGCTCGGGAACTATCCGGTCGACGGCGATGCGGTCACACTCGGCTTCAACGTGCCACAGTCAGGGACGTACGCCGCCGAAGGGCACGACGAACTCCGGGGATATGAGCTCGCTGTCACACACCTCAACGGGGGCGGCGGCTGGGTTGGACAGCGCTCCTTTGACGTACTCAGCGGCGACGGCGTGCTCGGAAAGACCGTCGAGTACGTCACTGCAGACACGGAAACGAAGCCGGATGTTGCGACAGCCAACGCAAAGGAAATGATCGAGCAGGACGACGTCATCATGTTCTCCGGTGGCTCGTCCAGTTCCGTTGCTATCGCCCAGCAGGAGGTCGCACAGGCCCAGAAGGTCCCGTATATGTGCTGTCTGACCCACTCGAACGACACGACGGGGACGGACTGTGTCCGCTACAGCTTTCGGGAGATGTTCAACGCGTACATGACCGCACAGGCGCTGCTTCCGGTACTCAAGGAACGGTTCGGCCGGGAGGCCCAGTACGTCCAGATCTACGCGGACTACAACTGGGGGCAAACGATGGAGTCGTCGATCCGTGATTTCTTCACCTCGAGTGGCTGGGTCGAACTCACGAGCATCCCGACGCGCCTCGGGACGACGAACTACGAGGAACCGCTCAAACAGGCCCGGGACGCCGGTGCGGAGGTCGTCTTCCTCGACCACTACGGACTCGACGCCGCGAACTCGCTGACAGCGGCCCAGGAAATTCTCCCTGACGAGGTGGGGATTGTGGTGCCGCTGTACAACCGCATCGTGGCACAGAACGCCTCGACGGCGCTCGGCGGTGTCGTCGGGACGGTCGCGTGGGACACCAGCGTCTCGTCTGACCTTTCCAATGCGTTCAAGAACGCCTTCACCGCGGAGCACGGGAACGCACAGCGACCCTCCGGCGTGGCCCATCTAGCCTACGCACAGACGCTCCAGTACGCCGCGGCCGTCGAGCGGGCCGGCACGTTCTACCCGCCGTCGGTCATCCGCGAACTGGAGAACCGCGAGTACACCGTCGGGCTAGGCAGCCAGACGATGCGGCGCTGTGACCATCAGGCCCAGCGTGGCGTGCCAGTGGTCGAAGGGCTTCCCGAGTCCGAGCAGTCCCTCGGTCGGTTCTATGACCTGCTCAGGGTTACGAAAGCGGTCGGGTACGACTGTGACGGCGGCCCGGCCGCCGAGTGCGAACTCGGAGACTACGGGGACTAGAGCCAGCGCACAGCGACTACTGCGAAACGGAAAATACGGAAAACGGAGAACCGAGCGGGGACTGGACACAAGCAGTCCCCAACTGTCAGAGGCAGACGGACGCGCCCTGAAACGGACACGTCACGTCGGCGCATCCGGCTGTTCGGAGCCGGGGCCGCGTTACTCCAGTAGCTCCGGTGCCGCGTCGTATGCCACCCCCTTGACCGCGGATTCCGACGGGTCGTCACCGTCGTTGTCGGTCGGACAGTCTGTCTCAGCCATGGTCAGTCGTCCGCCGAAATCGGCTGGCCCTCGGCGTCGGTCGGGGCCGGGCTTTCGCCGTCGTCGAAGGGATACCACGATTGCTTGCCGTCGGCCAGACATGGGTCGGTGTACCCCTCGACTTCCTCTGGTTCGGCCAGTTCGACGATTGTTTCGTGGCCGGTGGCGTCGACCCACTCCCGGAAGGTCTGCCCCTCCGAGCGAAGCGCGGCGTATGCCTCAACGATGTTGGCGATCATGCCCGGCACCTCGTCAGCAGGGACGCGCTGGCGGACCCACTCGATGAACGTCGGCTCCGCGCCGATACCGCCGCCGACACCGATATCGACGGCTTCGACCATCTGGCCGTCCTTGCGGGCGCGCATCCCCTGTAAGCCGATGTCGGCTGTCATCGCTTGACCGCAGTCAGCCGTACAGCCCGAGAAGTGCATCTTGATGCGGTCAACGTCATCGGGCACATCGACGTTGTCACCGAGCCAGCGGAGCAGGCGAGCCATCCGCGCCTTTGTCTCGGTGAGCGCGAGTGAACAGAACTCCGTTCCGGTACAAGCCATCGCCCCCTGAACAAACGGGTTCGGCTCGGGCGAGTGTTTGTCCAGTAGCGGCTCGTTGAGGAGATTCGAAATGTTCCCGTCGGGGACGTCCATGATGACTGGGTTCTGTCGGCGGGTCAGGCGCACTTCGCCGGAGCCGTAGGCGTCGGCGAGGTCCGCGAGTTCGATGGTGTCCTCTGCGGAGAGTCGGCCCACGGGCACCGAGAGCCCGACGTAGTTCTTCCCGTCTTGCTGGTCGTAGACGCCGACGTGGTCGTGGGCACCGTGTTCAGCAGACTTGCCGGCGTTGTACGTGTACTCCCCGCGGAAGTCAGTGCCAGCGGTTTCAAACTCGAAATCCAGCCGCTCGTCAAGTTCCTCGCGGATGGCGTCGGTCCCGTGTTCGTCGATGAAAAACCGGGCACGGTTCTTCGAGCGGTTCTGACGGTTGCCCGCCTCGTGGTAGTACTCGACAAAAGCACGGACCGTCTCGACGGCGTGTTCGGGCCGGATGAACAGGTCCAGCGGACGGGCCTCGCGGGGTTCGCGACCACCGAGGCCGCCGCCGACGCGGACGTTGAACCCCTTGATTTCCTCGCCGTCAATGAACTTGTGGGCCGGCTCCAGCCCGACGTCGTTGATGCTGTCCTGGGCACACCCCTGCTTGCACCCCGTCACCGAGATGTTGAACTTCCGGGGCATATTGGAGAGGTCGTTGTCGTCGCGGATGGTCTCCTGAATCTCGTCGAGAATCGGGCGGGACGCGACGTACTCCTCGGCCTTGCCGGCGACCGGACAGCCGGAGATGTTCCGCATCGTGTCCCCGCCCGCAGAGCGCGAGGAAACGCCGACTGCTTCGAGTTTCTCCCAGATTTCCGGGATGTCTTCGAGTTTGAGCCAGTGCAGTTGGATGGACTGTCGTGTCGTGAAATCAATCCAGCCGTTGCCGAACTCAGGGTTCTCCGCTGGCCCCTTCGCGTAGTCGCGGGCGACTTCGCCGATAGCCCGGAGCTGGTCGGGCTCCAGAACGCCGCCGCAATTTGTCAGCCGCATCATGAAATACGACTCTTGTCCGCCGCGGTGGTGGAAGACACCCCAGAACTTGAACCGCGAGAACCACTTCTCGCGTTCGTCCTCGGGAATCGAGTCCCAGCCTTTCTCGGCGAACTCCTCTAGTTTCTCCCGTACCTCATCACCGTACAGCTCCGCCTTGTACTCCTCTTTTTTATGTGCCATCTTCGCGCACCCTCGCTCTTGATAGATGTGGTTTTTTATCTCCCATAGGTATCTGAATGTCCGCTAATTCACGTCTAATTACTCAGCTTGCTGTCTTATAACCCTAATCGTTAAAGAAGTAAAGAGTATGAATGGGCTCGGAAACAGCTGTCCAGAATTATACCGTCTGGGAGGTATTTAAAGAAGTTATACACCACACCGTCGAAAGGATAAAACCGCAGTACTGCAGACGATTGGCCGGCCGAGCGCTGGAACTCGCTTTCAGAGACGCGACCCGAGGATAGGTCGCCCAACCGGGGTGGACCCGTAGAACTGAGGTGTCGGTCGCGCGTGCGCAAAACCAGAACCGGACGGACGCGACACGCAACGCAGCGGCTGTAGCAGTGAACGCGCGTGAAGTAAACAAGAGACCGTAGGGTGTCAGTCGTCGCCGGAGGCGACAGTCGGACCTTCCTGCGTACTTCCGACGAACCCGGCCGTGTTAGCGATTTTCGCAATCTCCGGTCGGAACACCCACGCCGACAGGGCGACGATGGGTATCATCGTGACAGCGGCCACGGAATACCCCAGGTGGAGGTTCGCCAGCCACGGCGCGGAGTAAAACAGCGGGTAGACAATCCCACCGACAGTGCCGACGCCGCCGACGACACCGGCGACCGAGCCAGAGTCGTTGGGGAACATCGCAGGCACCTGCGCGAAGATAGCGCCCTCAGCCCAGGCACAGCCCGTGCCCACGAGGAAGCCGATGACGACAGCGTTCAACAGCACCCCGGAGAGGCCGGCCAGCGTCATAGCGAACATCATCACCACAATAAAGCAGAGGCCGAGGAACGTCCACTGTTCGCGGTACTGGCCCTCGAAAAAGGGCAGGATGTTCTTCTCCTTGCGGGCCAGCAGGTCGCTGCCGTAGCCGCCAAAGGGCCGGAGCAGCCCTGCGGCAATCGAGAACGTCGCCGCGAAGGTGCTCGCGATGACGAGGTTGTCCTGATTGAACGCCTCGCGGTAGTAGGTGGCGAGCCACCCGTTCATCGACAGTTCGAGGCCGAAAGACATGATGTACGCGGCGGCGAGGACGACGGTGCCGTAGCGCGTGGCCGTGTGGAGCCAGCCTTTGAAGTTGGTGTTCTCCTTGGTCGCCTGACGTTTCGCCTCGCTTTTTGCGGCCTCGCCGAGCGTGTAGTAGGCGATTGCGAGGAGGATGGAGACGATGCCGGTGTAGAAGAACGCGGCTCGCCAGTTGGTCGAGAACAGCGGCCCGTTCCACCCGGACCCGAACACGCGAGGGAGAATCAGCGCGCCGCCGGCGGCACCGGCGTTCCCGACACCAGCGTATATGCCCTCCGCCAGACCGAGGTTCTCCTCCTCGAACCACTCGGCGACGTGCTGGATGCCGATGACGAACGTGATGCCGGCCGTCGCCACGATGAGTCGGAGCACGAAGAACACGGAGTAGTCCTGTGCGAAGGCGCTCCCGATCGAGAACACACCAACGTAGGCCAGCACGATGGCAAAGATAGCCGGTGCACCGAACTTATCCGAGAGCCAGCCGGTGAGCATTCGGCCGAACGGAGCCATCCAGATGGCCGAACTCGCCAGAATCCCGATCTCCGCCGTCGACAGTCCGAACTCCTCGGCCATCGGGCCAGTAAACGGCGCGAACGAGAACCAGATAAGGAACGAGAAGTTGAAGCCGATGGTCGCTAGCAGCAGCGTCCGGTACTTCGTCATCTTGATCAGTCCCATGCCGACACCTCAGTTACGGACTGCACGCCATTTGCGATTATTACCGGTTTTTTGTCCACCAATTCTATTATATTTTGGATGTGTGCCCACATCAGTACATGATAGGCAAAAGACTCGTCATTTAATAACAGTACCCCTTTACATAACGGCTATTCTAAAGCGCCTGAGTGGAAAGGTAGCAAATATATCATCGGATATCACCTGTTTAAGGCCATTGAACGCCCACCACACGAGTGTATAGTTGGACATACATTGGGTTATTTCACACTGAGTGAGATGTCATCATGCAGACGAACTAACTGGGCTGCGTGGTAGCTGGACGCCTGTCAGCTGTACGGCTTTCCCACCGCGAGTATCTGGTCTCAGCTACAGCCAACAGTATCAGTCAGCCGTCGCCGGCGACAGTTCAGCCTCGGCGGCGACGAGGCGGGCGGCACACTGCTTGAAATTCGGTTCGTCGGACTGGGGGTCGCGGTCTGAAAGCGTCAGCCGGTTCGTCGCCGGATGGTGGATCGGCAGCCAGACCATCCCGCGGGGAACGCCCGCATCGCGGTCGATGTCGACTGTCGCAGAGCCGCGACGGGTTTCGACGGTCAGTGTCTCGTCGGTGACGAGTTCGCTGTGTTCCGCAACCGTCTCGGGGTGGATGCGGGCCACCAGGGACCCGGCCTCGCCGCCGCGGGAGCGGACACCGGTGTTGTATCCGTCGGCCTCGCGGGCGGTGGTCAGCGTCAGCGGGTAGTCGTCGTCGGTCGGCTCCGGAAGCGTCCCCTGACGGCCGGTCGAGAACTGCGCGCGGCCCGAGGAGGTCGGGAACGACCACGACTCGTCGTCGTAGTAGCGGTAGCCGCCGGCGCTGTCGTCGTCGGGCGCAGGCCACCGCACGGCGTGGCTGTCGTCGAGGCGCTCGTAGGTGATGCCCGAGCAATCAGCGACCGTCCCCTCGGTGAGGGCGGTGAACTCATCGAACACAGCCGACGGGTTCGGCGATGTGGACTCGAACAGGCCGGGAAACAGCCGCGAACCGATGGTGGCGATGATGTCAAGGTCCGATCTGACACCACTTGGCACGTCGGTCGCCGACCGGACGCGGGAGATGGTCCGCTCCATGTTCGTTGTCGTGCCGTCGCTTTCGCCCCACGTCGCGGCCGGCAAGACCACGTCGGCAATCTCCGTCGTTTCGGTGTGGAAGGCGTCCTGTACGACGACGAAGGCGTCTTCCAGCGTCTCGCGGACCGAATCGGCCTCGGGCATCCCGGCGACGGGATTGGTGGCGACGGCCCAGACGGCCTCGGGTTCGTCTTCGAGCATCCCGACCGGACCCGGGCCGGTGTCGTCGGGGAGGCGGTCCACCGGCACGTCCCAGTGGTCGGCGACGAGGCGGCGGTGGTCCGGGTCCTCGAAGGCCCGCTGGCCGGGCCAAGTTCCTTTCGAGGAGCAGATGCGGGTCCCCATGGAATTGGCCTGGCCGGTCAGCGAGAACGGGCCGCCGCCGGGTCGAAGGTTCCCCGTCGCCAGCGTCAGGTCGATGAGCGCCCGTGCGGTCTCGGTCCCCTGAACGTGCTGATTGATGCCCATGCCCCAGTAGATGAGCGCTTGCTGGTCCATCGCGTCGGCAAGCAGGTCCACCTCGGCCATCTCGATGCCGGCCTCGTCGGCCGCGTCGTCGGCATCGGGCAGCGTCGCAAGCAGGTCCTCGAACCCGTCGGTCGCTTCATCGACGAACTCGCGGTCGACCCGCCCTGTTTCGACGATACGGGCAAGGACAGCGCGAGCCAGTGCGAGGTCCTTCCCCGGGTCAGGTGCGACGTGATGTTCGGCGTTCTCTGCAGTCTCGGAGCGGACAGGGTCGACGACGATGATTTCGACGCCGTCCTCGTCAGCGGACTGCTGAACCCAGCGGAACAGCACGGGGTGGGCGACCGCCGGGTTCGCCCCCCAGACGACGTGTCGGTCGGCGTCGCTGATGTCGGCGTAGGTACACGGCGGCGCGTCGCTACCGAAGGACTGGTAGTAGGCGGTGACGGCACTGGCCATACACAGCGTCGTGTTGGCGTCATAGTTCGTCGTGCCGAAGCCGCCGCGGGCGACCTTCCCCAGCGCGTAAGCGGCCTCGTTGGTCTGCTGGCCGCTGCCGAGGACGGCGACAGCGTCGGGGTCCTGCTGGTGGACGGCCTGAAGGCCCTCGACGGCGCGAGCCAGCGCCACGTCCCACTGGGTCTGGCGGAGTTCGCCGTCACTGCGGACCATCGGCCGGGTGAGCCACTCCCCGTCGGGGTCTTTGCTCTCTCGGAGGCCGCGTGCACAGGCGAGACCCTGGCTGACTGGATGCGCGGCGTCGCCGCGAACAGCGTCGATACCATACCCCTCGTCAGCGCCCTGATGCATGTGGCCACAGCCAACGGCACACCGCATACACGTCGTCGGCACCCAGTCGCTCACAGCCGCCCACGCGCCGTCTCGACGCCCATTTGTCCAGTTTGGCATGATATTACAGTACGTTCGGATGCCATTATCGTATTTCCATAGATGAACACACACTGTATAACAGTGACTCTTTACGAAATACTTATTTCAACGGCAAGCGTGTGACATCCGTCCACTAGATTGGAGGCGCCGCGAAGTAACAACAGTTTCTTTCTGACAGCGGTCAAACGGCAGCGTATGAACCACGAGCAGTCACGAGCGCTGTACGACCGCGCCCTGTCGGTGCTGTCGGGCGGCGTCAACTCCTCCGTGCGAGCGACGCGGCCCTATCCGTTCTTCGTCGAGAAGGGGGACGGCGGGCACGTCATCGACGCCGACGGCAACCGCTACATCGACTTCGTCATGGGCTATGGCCCGCTCCTGTTGGGCCACAGCCTGCCCGAACAGGTCCAGTCGGCCATCCAGCAACACGCCGCTGAGGGGCCGATGTACGGCGCACCCACCGAAGTCGAGGTCGAACTGGCCGAGTTCGTCACCCGGCACGTCCCCAGCGTCGAGATGCTGCGGTTCGTCAACAGCGGGACCGAGGCGACCGTCTCGGCGGTCCGACTGGCTCGTGGCTACACGGGGCGGGACAAAATCGTCGTGATGCAGAGCGGCTACCACGGCGCACAGGAGTCCACGCTGGTCGAGGGCGAAGGCGACCACACGGCCCCGTCCAGCCCCGGCATCCCCGAAAGCTTCGCCGAACACACCCTAACTGTCCCGTTCAACGACAAAGAGGCCGCCCACGAGGTGTTCGAGGAGCACGGCGACGACATCGCGGCTGTCCTCACCGAACCCATCCTCGGGAACTACGGCATCGTCCACCCGGTCGAGGGCTATCACGACACGCTCCGGCAGTTGTGTGACGACCACGGCTCCCTACTCATCTTCGACGAGGTCATTACCGGCTTCCGCGTCGGCGGTCTCCAGTGTGCACAGGGCGCGTTCGACATCGACCCCGACATCACCACCTTTGGGAAGATCGTCGGTGGCGGCTTCCCGGTCGGGGCAATCGGCGGCAAAAGCGAGATCATCGAGCAGTTCACCCCTGCCGGCGACGTGTTCCAGTCCGGGACCTTCTCCGGCCACCCCGTGACGATGGCGGCCGGCCTGGAGACGTTGCGGTATGCGGCTGAACACGACGTATACGGCCACGTCAACGACCTCGGTGAACGACTCCGAGCAGGCTTGCAGGACATCCTCGAAGACCAAGCTCCCGAGTATACCGTCGTCGGCCGGGATTCGATGTTCAAGGTCATCTTCACCCGTGATGGTCCGGATTCGCTCGAGGGGCAATGTGAGGCTGGCTGCCAGCAACAGGAGTCCTGTCCGCGCTTCGAGTACTGTCCGAAGACCGGCCACGACGTGACACAGGCCGAGACCGAGCGGTGGGAGCGGCTGTTCTGGCCCGCGATGAAAGACCAGGGCGTGTTCCTCACGGCGAACCAGTTCGAGTCACAGTTCATCTGTGATGCCCACACAGGTGAAGACATTGAGAATGCGCTCGAAGCGTACAAAGAGGCGATATGAGGTGAGCGACGACGACATCGCACTTTCGGAGAAGCGGATGTACGGGGCGAAGCGCCCGGAGACCCACGCCTACGTCGCGTCAGGACTGGGCGTCACCCGTGTCGAGACGGCCGGTGGCCAGATCGGGCGGTTCAGTCTGAGCGAGCGGTGCAATGCCCGTGATGTGGCCGGGGCGAGCGGCGAAGTCGCGGTCGCCACCGACGAGGACGTGCTCGTGTTGACCGATGACGGCTTCGTCCCGACCGGGTTCGGGCCGGCCACCGCCGTCGGCTACGACGGCGACGGACTGCTCGCAGCCGGCGACAGCCGCGTCGCTCGGTACACCGGGGAGTGGCAAGGTATCGGCGAGGTCGCGGACGTCCGCGCCATCGACGGCGACCGCCTCGCCGCGGCCGAGGGCGTGTACGCCCTGCCGTCGCTCGACCGACTCGGTCTCGTGGATGTGACCGACGTGGCTGGCGACTACGCCGCGACCGAGAGCGGACTGTACCGCTACGGAGGCGAGAACGGCGAGTGGACCGAGGTGCGGTCTGGCCGGCACGTGGCGGTCGCAAGCGACGGCGAGCAGGTGCACGCTGCCGCGGCGGACGGGCTGTACGAGCTGACCGACGGGTCGTGGGAGCCGTGTACGCTCCCCGTCGACGAGCGCGTGGTCGACGTGACCCACGGCGACGACACCTACGCTATCACCGAGGACGGGACCTTCCTCGTTGCGACTGCGGCCGAGGCGACAGCCGACGGACAGGGCGGCTGGCGACAGCGCTCACTGGGCGTCCCCGATGTCGTCGGCGTCGCCGTCGCCTGACCGAACACGGCCCACCCCGGCAGCACCAATCAGTCGCGTGCCTGTCTCACGCGCCACATCCGCTTACGGAACCGAAACAGGGTTTAGCCCGGGCAGCCACCCACCGGATATGATTATCCCCGGGGCGGACACACAGGCGTTCGCGGCGACCCTCGCCGAGGCGACCGGCGAGCGGCTGGGACGGGTCGAGTACGAACGGTTCCCCGACGGAGAACACGTCGTTCAGGTCCCAGAAGCAGTCTCCGGCGAGCGTGCCGTCGTCGTCGCCTCAACCGTCGACAGCGACGCACACCTCCAGTTGCTCCAGTTGCAGGACGCGGCCCGCGAAAGCGGTGCAAGTGAGGTTATCACCGTCATTCCATACATGGGCTACGCCCGTCAGGACGAGGCGTTCAAGCCCGGCGAGCCGGTCTCCTCGCGGGCAATGGCCCGCGCTATTTCAACGGGAACCGACCGCGTGCTGACGGTAAATCCACACGAGCCGGCCGTCTGTGACTTTTTCGACGTGCCAGCTACCAACGTTGACGCGGCGAGTGTTCTCGCCGACCCACTGCCTGCGGACCTGCAGGACCCGCTCTTTCTCTCGCCCGACGAAGGCGCAATCGCTCTCGCGACAACGGTCCGGGACGCATACGGTGAGGGCGAGACGGACTTCTTCGAGAAGGACCGGGACTACAACACCGGCGACATCGAAATCAGCCCCAGCGACGCACCGGTCGAGGGCCGGGATGTGGTGCTTGTCGACGACATCATCGCCACCGGGTCGACGATGAGCGAGTCCGTCGGCGTCCTTGACGACCGCGACGCCCAGCGTGTGTTCGTCAGTTGCGTCCACCCAATGCTCGCCAGCAATGCCCTGACGAAGCTCAACAGTGCCGGCGTCGAAGCCGTCTACGGGACGGACACGCTCGAACGCGCCGTCAGCGAGGTCAGCGCCGCGCCGGTCCTCTCGGAGAGGCTGGAATGATTGGAGCACAGCGCTGTCCGTTTGTACGGCTGGCAGCCAGCAGTCGAATCACGCGGCGGGCAATCCGATAGTGAACACGGAGCGCAGAGCCGTGTCTGTCGCAGACAGCCCTCAGTACCAATTCTGATAACGTGTCGCAAGGTTGATTTCTAGGCAAGCGTTGTGCAGGAACATGGCACAGAACAGCAGACCGCGCTACGGTATTGAGGGGAACTGGGAGGAGCTCTATATCAACGGAGACTGGTGTGAGCCCGACTCGGGCGACAGTCTCGCCGTTGAGAACCCATCGACGCGGGAGACGGTTGCACAGGTTCCCCGCGGGAACGAAGCAGACGTCGACGCAGCCTATGAAGCGGCCGAACGCGCTCAGGAGGAATGGAGGCAGACGCCGCCCGCGCACCGCGAGGAGCTGACACAGGACCTGCTCCAGGCGATTGAACAGCGCCGAGAGGAAATTGTCTCACTCCTTGCAGCCGAGGCCGGACAGGTCCCGCCAGTGGGGCACACGTCAGTCGACCTCACAACCGACCAAGTCGCCGAGGCCGCGACCATGCCTCGGCGGATGAAGGGCGAACACGCCGTCTCGAACATCCCCGGTAAGGAGCACATCGTCGAGCGTGAACCGCAGGGCGTGGTGACAGTAATCTCACCGTGGAACTTCCCACTGAACCTCTCTGTCCGGGCGCTGGCACCGGCTATTGCCGCCGGGAACACGGTTGTACTGAAACCCGCGACGAACACGCCGATCACTGGCGGCCTCCTGTTTGCTCGTCTGTTCGAAGACGTCGGGTTCCCGGACGGCGTCTTGAACATTGTGACCGGGCGGGGCTCCGAAATCGGTGATGCTGTGGCGGGCCACGAGCACAGCGACGTAGTGGCGTTCACCGGGTCGAGCGAAGTCGGTCGTCGGGTCGCCGCGACAGCCGGTGAGAACCTTTCGGAGGCTGCCATGGAACTGGGCGGCAACAACGCTCATATCGTGACAGCCGACGCAGACATCGACGCGGCTGTCGATGCCGGGTTGTTCGGTTCCTTCACTCACCAAGGCCAGGTGTGTATCTCGATCAATCGCCATATCGTGGAAGCGGACGTGTACGACGAGTACGTCGAGAAGCTGACGGCGCGCGTTGCGGACCTGCCCGCGGGGAGCGCACACGACGAGGTCGTTGTCGGGCCGATTATCGACGAGTCACAGCGTGACGAGATACTGACGTATATACAGCAGACCATCGAGGCGGGTGCCACGCTCGAAACAGGTGGCGACGTTGTCGAGCTCAATGGCGTCGATGACTCGCTGGTGGTGGCACCGACGGTGCTTTCAGACGTGACAAACGAGATGGCTGCCGCCTGCAACGAACACTTCGGGCCGGTCGTTCCGATCATTCAAGCGGCGGATGTCGACGAGGCTGTCGCGCTCGCAAACGATACGCCACTCGGGCTCTCCGGGTCAGTCCACGCCGGTGACGTTGGTGCAGGCAAGCGCATCGCACAGCGGATGGAGACCGGAATGGTCCACGTCAACGACCAGCCGATTAACGACGAGGCACACGTCCCGTTCAGTGGGACCGGCGCGTCAGGCGTCGGCGGGTATAACAGCGATGACTTCCTCGCAGAGGTCACCGAAAAGAAGTGGATATCGCTGCAACACGAGGCACGCGAGTTCCCCTTCTGACTGCCCTGGTCGCGGGATTTATTCCTCAAAAGCCGGCTTGGCAGTGTTGCCCCGGGATATCTATCACCGATCTCATCCGATACCCGGGATATCGATAAGCTAAAACGCGCACACACCTCGGAGATAACTGATCACGATGTCGGAGAGGAGTGTCGGTACATCGCTGCCGTTCAGCGATATCGATGCGTCATGGTTGGTGGTGCCAGTTGGACTGGTAGCCGCGGGAGTCGTACTTCAGGTGGCACCGCTCTCAGCCGACGCAACCCGGATGTTAGCGATTACACTGTTCTGTGTCGCACTGTGGGTCGGGTCGCCTGTCGAGCCGTGGTTTACTGCATTGCTGTGTATTGGACTCATCGGTGGCAGCTTTTCCACGGAGTTGGCCCTGACCGGGTTCCAGTCCCCCGCGACGTGGTTAGTTGTCGCTGGCATTCTTATTGGCGAGGCGGCCCGGAAAAGCGGCCTCGCCGACCTCGTTGAGCGAGCGGCGCTCTATCTGCTCCCGACAACTGCAGTAGAGGATGCTGTGGTGGTGTATCGATACCTGCTTGTCACGCTTTCGCTCGGGAGCCTGTTGCTTGCAGTGCTCATTCCATCGGCGCTGGTTCGCGTGCTCATCCTCGCGCCGATCCTCGCGTCACTCGGCGACCTCTTCAGCGAACGACGGGCGAAGGTCGGTATTTTTCTCGGGCCGCTGTTTGTCACGTTTTACGGGGCGTCAGGGATACTCACAGGCTCGCTAGCGAACATCATTATCACTGGACTGATCGAGTCCAGCGGCGGCCCAACTATCGCGTGGGGAGAGTGGCTGCTGTGGCTCGGGCCATCGATGAGTCTCGGGCGAACGATTCTCGTTATTGGCATCGCATACGTTCTGTATCGGCCAACAAGTCAGCAGCGCGTTGAGACACCCGAACAAGCGGACGGGCTATCCGTCAGCGCACGCGAGCGGCGTATGCTCGTCTTTCTCGCAGTCGGAGCCGTGATCTGGGCGACGGACTTCGTCCACGGCTTGCATCCGCTGTTCGGTGCAGTTGTCGTGGTGTTACTGGCGTTTATGCCGCGAATCGGTGTTGCCGCCCCGGAGAGTGTCGGCGACGCCGATTTCTCGATCATGTTTTTCCTCGGTGCGATCTTCGCTATCGCCGAGGGGCTCCGGCAGACCGGATTCACCGACGCCGCAGCGACCACCTTGTTATCCGTGCTTCCATCCGACCCGTCGCTCCCGCTGGTGCTCGCCGCGGTCGTCGTGTCTGCGCTCGCGCTCACCCTGCTTATGGAGGGGCTCGCGGTCGCCAGCGTCCTGACGCCAGTATTAGTTACGTTCGCCGGAAACGCCGGACTTCCGCTTGTTCCCATCGCAATGATGGAAGCGGTCGCACTCAACACCTACTTTTTCCCGTACCAGTCGGCAGTCCTTGTCGCTATCCTTGGCAGTGGGATGGTCAATTCTGTGGAACTCACACGAATGGCGAGTATTTGTTCGATCGCAACGCTTGGGATCCTCGTTCCGATACAGGTGGCCGTGTTCACACTCCTGATGTGAGCGGTCTCTGACGCTGTCATAACGACAGCGAAAGAAACAGTCTCGCTAGTCGTCGACAACAGTACTAAGATTTTCCTCTAGAGATGCGACGCTTTCCCGGATCTGTGTGACCTGTGTAGTCTGTCGCTTGTTCGCTTTTGCAAGCTCCGCAACTTCAGTGGCTACCTGTTGGACACCGTCGACAGTCGTGTCCAGTAACGCGGCGATTTCCTCGGCGCTTGCGGCCTGGTCGTCCGTCGCATCAGCGATTTGGTTCAGTTGGCCAGCAATGTCAGAGATCGACGACTGTATGCGTTGCTGGTTCTCGGAGACGTTTCGCGTCTGCCGTTCTATTTCAGCAATACGCCCCGTGGTTTGCTGAACACTGTCGACAGTTTGCGACGCGATCTCCGCGATATCAGAAACCAGCTCATCAATACGTTCTGCTTCGGCCTGCGATTCTGTGGCAAGCGTTTTCACCTCATCTGCAACGACCGCAAACCCATCGCCCTCTTCACCCGCCCTAGCGGCCTCTATTGACGCGTTTAGCGCCAGCATATTTGTCTGCTCAGCCAAGTCGTTGATCGTCGTGACGACCGCATCGATTTCATCGACACGGGACGCGAGGCTATCCGCGTCCGCCGCCATCTGCTCGCTGGCTGCGGTGACTGTGTTCAGTGTCTCTAGAAGTTCTTCGGTCGCATCCTCCGACTCTTCGGCGAGCGTCTCCGCTTCCTCGCCCTGTGTGCTGATCGTTTCGACGCTAGAGGCCACTTCTTCAGTCGTCGCACTGAGCGTCTGTATTTCGTCATCGACATCGTCGATGTGCGCTGCTTCTTCCTCGGCAATGTCTGCGATCTCCTCTGCGTTCGTCGTGACCTGTTCAGCCGCCGACTCCAGGTCCGTCACCGTCGTTTCGAGTTCGCCCTGAACCTGCTTCTGTACCGTCCGCATCGATTTCCGCTGCTCGACGAGATCCGTCACACGGCTTACATACTCGAAGGCACCGACGACGTCGCCGGTCGGTGAAACAAGCGGGACAGCGGTTGCCCTGACGTGCCAGTTCGTTCCGTCGTCATGGGTCCCGGACCGAACATCTGTTTCCCGTACCGGTTCGCCGGTTCGTGTGACCTCCTCAGCAAGCGTTTCAGTCACGTCGTCGGTTCCGATAATCTCGTGTGCGACTTCTCCTTTCGCTACCTCGGAATCAACGCCGTGAAATTCAGCTTGGACGTCATTCCAGTGAGTCAGCAGCCCGTCATTATCGACAGCGAGAGCCGGCTCCGGGAACTGTTCGACAAGCTGATCGAACAGGTGTTTCCAGTGGTCGCGTTCCGCGCGTAACCGCTCTTCTTCCGTGACAGCTTCAGAAATTGACGGTCCAAGCGTGTAATCGCCTGAGTCTGACGTATTACTCTGCACTGTCTGTCCATAGTGTACTCATTTACATAAATTACGGCGTGGGATTTCAACAAACGATATTTTATGAGAACCTCAAAAAACCCGCTGGCCGTTACTTCAGGTTACTGTAGACAGTTTTCGCTTCGACGGTGTCCCCAATTCTCAATAAGTATAGCGTTCTGTACAAGCAAGTGTAGGTACAGACCTGAATCAAGAACTATTCGGATCGCTCCGCTGTACAGCACAACCGATACTGCGTAATCGCTCGCCGAAAGTGGCAGCTATCGGCCGTCAGTCCGACGCTTCCGTAGCTGCCACCGCTACAATCGCGATTTCCATATCAGTTCCTTCGACGTCCCACGTCTTCCGATGGCCGTCCTCGACGCCGCCGAGTTCATCAGCCCGGACCTCTTCCTTAATCAGGGCCTCGTGCTCGCGGACCAGCGAATCTACGCGCTCGTCGTCGATAGCCAGATCCACGACAATGCGCGCCTCGATGTCCAGTTCGAGGTCTTTACGCATCTCCTGCACCCGACGGATGACTTCGCGGGCGTACCCCTCGCTCTCGATGTCCTCGGTGAGCGTGGTGTCGACATAGACGACGCCGCCACTGTCCAGCGCGGTGAACTCCGTTCCGGTGACGCCCCCGGGCGTCTCGCGGCGGAATTCGACCATTTCCTCGGTGAGGTCGATGTCCTCACCGAGCGCCTCGCGTACTGTACCTTCGAGGGTATCGAGTGACTGCTCGGCGACGCGGGCCTCGTTGAGCGCGTTCATGACGCGGCCGGCGTCGTCGCCGAAGGCCGGGCCGAGTTCGCTCATGTCGGCCTCGGCGGAGTACTGGAGTTCGCCCCACTCGTCGTCAGCGCCGACAACCTCGACGGCGCGGGCGTTGAGCCGGTCGGCGATGATTGCTTCTTGGGCTCGAACGGCGTCGGCCACGTCGTCGCTGTCCACGTCGACGACGACACGGGTGACGGGCCAGCGGAGTTTGCGCTCGGCCTGCTGGCGGGCATTCGAGCCCGCCTCCTCGACCTCGCGGACGACCTCGATTTCGCGTTCGAGTGCGGGGTCGTGCAGGTCGGCGTCGACCTCGGGCCAGTCGCACATATGGACCGTCGGGTGGCCGGCGTCGCCGGTGAGTGCGCCGTACACCTGCTCTGCGACAAACGGCGTGAACGGAGCAAACAGCGCGGCCACGGATTCGAGCACGCGATAGAGGGTGGCGTAGGCCGCCTGCTTCGAGGCGCTGTCTTCCTCCTCCCACATCCGCTCGCGGACGACCTGAATGTAGAAGCGAGAGACGTCCTCAACGACGAATTCGAGCAGTTCGTCGACCGCCTTGTCGTTCTCGAAGTCGTCCATCGAGTCGGTCATCGCCTCGGTGACGCTCTGGAGCCGGGAGAGCACCCACTCGTCGACGAGTTCGAGGTCGTCGCGGAGGTCCTCGACCGTCGTTTCTTCGGGGTCGAAGTCGTCGGCCCGCATGTACGGCAGCGGGAACCGGGCGACGTTCCAGAGGATGTTCAGCCGCCGTTGCATCTCGGCGGTTTCCTCCCAGGAGAAGTTCATGTCCTCGCCCTGAGCAGTCACCGATAGCAGGAACAGCCGCATCGGGTCGCGGCCGTGCTTCTCGATGACTTCGTGGGGGTCGATGAGGACGCCTTTGGACTTGGACATCCCACGGCCGTCGGGCATGTTGGCGTAGCCGTGCATCAGCACCTGCTTGTACGGTATTTCGCCGGTCGCGGCGGTGCTCATGCCCAGCTGAGACCAGAACCACCCGCGGGTCTGGTCGTGGGCCTCCATGATGAGGTCGGCGGGCCACAGTTCATCGAAGTCCTCCGTCTGCTCGGGGTAGTTGACGGTCCCCCACGTCGCGACGGAGGAGTCGAGCCAGACGTCGAACACGTCGCCGACACGGGTGTAGGTCGTGCTGTCCTCGGTGATGGTGAGGTCGTCGACCGTGCCCTTGTGGAGGTCGACATTTTCGGGGTCGATGTCCTGGTCGACCCGCTCGGCGAGTTCCTCGCGGTCGCCGACGACGATGGCGTCGTCCATGTCACCGGACCAGTCTTCAGGGAGCCAGATGGGGATCGGGATGCCCCAGTAGCGCTGCCGCGAGACGTTCCAGTCCGGCGCGTCCTCAACGAAGTCCCGGAAGCGGTTATCGCGGGCCCACTGCGGGTACCACTCGCTGTCCTCGATGTTCGCCATCAGTTCGTCCTTGATGTCGGTCACCGTGATGAACCACTGGTCGGTAACGATACGGACGATGTCGGTGTCACAGCGCCAGCACTGCCCTTCGCGGACGGTGTGGCCAGATTCACTGGAGAGCAGGACACCGTTCTCGTCGAGGTCGTCGATGACCTCGTCGTTGGCGTCGCGGACGAACGTCCCGGCGTACTTGCCCGCGTCGTCGGTGTAAACGCCGTCGCTCCCGACCGGACAGAAGATTTCGAGGTCGAGTTCCTGTCCGCGCTCGAAGTCCTCCTCACCGTGGCCGGGCGCGGAGTGGACGAGGCCCGTGCGGTCGGCCTCGACGTAGTCGGCGGTGTACACCTGCCCAGAGCCCTCGCCTTGGGCGTGGTCCGGCACTTCCTCGGCCAGCGGGTGCTCGTACGCCCAGCCGACCATCTCCTCGCCGGACAGTTCCTCGACGACCTCGTAGTCGTCGTACCGGCCGGCCTTCAGTACATCCTCGACACAGGCCTCGGCGAGATAGAGGCGTTCGGTGTCGCCGTCTTTCTCGGCGTCGACGCCCACGTATTCGAGGTCACCGTCGGCGGCGACGAAGGTGTTGGCGACGATTGTCCAGGGCGTCGTCGTCCAGATGACCAGACTGCCATCCTGTTCCGCCAGCGGGAACTTCACGTAAATCGACGGCTTGCCCACGTCGTGGTACTCGACCTCGTTGTTTGCGATGCCGGTCTCACAGCGCGGGCACTGGTTGATGGAGCGCTGGCCCTGTTCGACGAGGTCGCGCTCGTGAGCCTGCTGGAAGCCCCACCAAGCGGCCTCCATATACTCCGGGTTGACCGTCTTGTACGGGTCGTCCCAGTCCATCCAGACGCCGAAATCCTGAAAGTCCGTCTGGAGGCCTTCGAGTTGCTCCTCGGCGAAGTCTTTGCACTCCTCGATGAAGTTCTCCTCGCCGAACTGCTCGATGTCTTTCTTGTTCTCGAAGTCGAGGCGCTCCTCGACTTTCGTCTCGATTGGGAGGCCGTGCATATCGTAGCCCGGCCGGTCGGTGACGTTGTACCCCTGCATCCGCAGGTAGCGGATGTAACAGTCCTTCAGGGTCTTGTTCCACGTCGTTCCCATGTGGGCCGCGCCGGAGGTGTAGGGCGGTCCATCAACGAAGAAGTAGTCCTCGCCGTCGGCCCGGTGGGCCTTCGTCTGCTCGTAGGCGTCGACGTCGTCCCAGTACTCGAAGACGCCGTCCTCGACGGCGTCGGGGTCGTACTGGTCATCGACAGCGGCGAAACGTTCCATACCGGCACATTCGCCGCCTCCAATAAAGGACAATCGGTTGTATGTGTGCCGTTCAGCGCTCGCGCTCACGCTGAAGGAGCAAGCTGACCGTCTCGCCGGTCTTGTCGGTGAGCGGAGCGGCGACATGCCACCCCTCGGCTCCGAGTTCGTTCAGTTGCTCGATCGGCGGCGTGACCTCGCCGCCGAGCCCGGCGATCATGACATCACTGTCAACCTCGATAGTGCGGTACTCGTAGGAGGGCATACAGATGCTGGAGCGGCCACCGGCGATAAACGTCTTGTGGTGGCCCAGACAGTACGTCGGTACCGCCACCGACTTGCCACGCACAGCCCTTACCACAGATGTGCCAACGTTTCCGGACGGAGCGGAGCGAAATACCCTCACAGCGGACTGTCGGCGTTGCCCTGAACTCGCCGAGAGCCGGACCTGCATCTCCTGGGGCAACGGTCCGCTGGACGCCGACCTCGTGGTAGTCGGCGAGGCCCCAGCCGAGGGCGACTCCGAGGCCGAGCACTGGCAGGGCGGCAATCTGACCGGGATGGCCTACACGTCACGGCGTTCCGGCCGGAAGGTCCGCGACCTGCTCGCCGACGCCGGGTTCAGTCACGACGACTGCTACTACACCAACGCCGTGAAGTGCCACCCGCCGGGGAACCGCGACCCGACCGATGCTGAACTGGCGAACTGCCGGCCCTACCTCGTCGAAGAAGTCGAGGCGATCGAGCCGACTGCGGTCGTGGCGACCGGGAAACACGCGACGAAGACAGTACTGGCGCTGGACGGCGAGTCGCTTGACGGCTTCCTCGACAGCGTGCTCGACCCCCGCCGAAGCGAGGCGCTGGGCGTGCCCGTGGTTCCGCTGCTCCACCCGTCGTATCAGGAAGTCTGGCTCTCGCGGCTGGGCTACGACCGCGAGACGTATGTCGACGCTCTCACGGACGCGGTCGCCGGTGTCGGCGACACCTAGAACCTTCTTGTGACCGCCGGACGCAGGGACGACCATGAGCGAGGACTGCATCTTCTGTCAGATCGTTGCCGGCGACATCCCCGGCCGCACCGTCTACGAGGACGACACCGTGCTGGCGTTTCTGGACGCCAATCCGCTCTCGCCAGGCCACACGCTCGTCATTCCGAAGGCCCACCACGAGCGGCTGAACGACACGCCCGCCGATGTGGCGAGTGCAGTCATGTCGACGTTGCACGAACTCGTCCCCGCCGTCGAGTCGGCCGTCGACGCCCCCGCCAGCACGGTTGCGTTCAACAACGGTGAGGTGGCCGGTCAGGAGGTCCCCCACGTCCACGGCCACATTATCCCGCGGTTCGAGGACGACGGCGGCCGCCCGATTCACGTGCTGGTCAACGACCGTCCCGACATTTCTGACGACGAACTGGACGACATCGAGAACGACATCGTCGCTGAGCAAGCGTAAAATTCCGCATCTTTTTACCGAAAGATACGCCAACAGCAACGCATGGGGGTTTCGACGCTTGCGTTCGTCGGGTGTACTGGTGGGGCTGGAACAACAAGGCTGACAGTCGAGACAGCGGCGACACTGGCCCGGGGTGGGCGGTCCGTCGCTGTCGTCGACGCAGCCTTCGGCACACAGGGGCTGGCGACGTACGTCGACGGGCGGCTCGATGCCGACGTGACCGCGGTAGCCGTCGGCGACGCGTCAGTCGATGAGGCACTGTTCGAGTGGGATATCGACGCCGACGGGCGGGTCGCGCTCTGTCCGGCCCACGCGCCGTTTGAGCGCCTCGCGCGAGCGAAGTCAGCCGAAAGCGCACAGGCGCTCGAACAGGCTATCGAAGAGGTAGCCGGCCGGTTCGACCACGTCCTGCTCGATGTGCCGCCGATCGCATCGAATCAGGCCGTCGCCGCTGCCACGACCGCACAGCGGCGGGCGCTTGTAGTGCCGGCCAGCCAGCGCGGCAGCGACCTGTTTCCGAGGCAACGAGGCCGACTCCGTGACATCGGCGCACCGGCATCGGCCATTGTCGCCACCCGCGTGCACGGCGATGGCGGTGAATCCGTCGAAGACGCGGCACACACCGTTCCACACATCGGACCGGGCGCACCCAGACCACTTGCGACGGACCCCGAGTCGGATGTCGCTCCAACTGTCGCCGCGATGGCCGAGGACCTGCTCGATGTCGACCTCGGTCTGACCTTCGAGGACGACGGCCTGTTCTCCCGCTAGGGCAGCGGGAGGACGATAACGGGGCGGTCGACGTTGGTCAGGAGGTCCCGAGCCATCGACCCCACGCCGTCGCTGTCGTCGGTCCCGCGGTGGGGGCCGATGAGGAGTTCGTCCGGGTCGTGCTCGTCAACCGCCGCCAGTATCTCCGTCACGGGCTCGCCCTCTCTGGTCTCCGTTGTGGGCATGAACGGCGCGAGCCGCGAGCGGGCGACGTTGACGGCGTCACCGGCGTCGCGGGACGGAGAATCGGGGTCGCGGACCGCGACCACGACGATATCGTGATCGGCTGCCGGGTCGAGGCGGTGCTGGAGGTAGTCAGCGGCGGCCGCGGTGACGTGGACGGAACTGGTGGCGAGCAGAAACGTCGTCATTGTGTGTCCATGGGTTCCACTCGGCTTCGTGCTTTCGCTCGTCAGTAGCTGCGCACAGCGGGGAGTGTTATACACATAGTCAGGGGCTCGTAGCCACCGCATACGTATAGCAGCCGAACACTCGTGCACGGTATCCCACCGATGAATATGTCCAGCGCCCATCCAACCGGTGTGTCGGTGTTCGTCTGTCCGTTTTGCGAGCAGACGTTCGACCAGCCGCAATCGACGTGTGCAAACTGCGATAGCACCGTCGTCGTCCCGCTGGAAAACCAGTTCGTGTATCGCGATATCCTCTCGATGTGCGGGACGTAGGCCGGCCAGTCGAACGCGTTGCAGGCCCTTCACGACTCCAGTCGCACCGACGGGCTTACATACAGCCCAACCTGTACCCGAGAGCGTGCGCGTCGAGAACAGTTTCATCGGAACCGACGGCGTCGGGGAGAAGACCGAGCGGTCCATCTGGGAGCAGGGCGTCACCCACTGGGACGAGTTCGAACCGTCCGTCGTCGGCGGCCAGCGCGGCGACCGCATCCAGCAGTTCATCGACGAGGGACGGGACCGGGTGGCCGAGACCGACGTTACCTATTTTGACCACGCGTTTCCCAGCAGCGAGCGCTGGCGGCTGTACGAGACCTTCCGTGAACGGGCCTGCTTCTTCGACATCGAGACGACCGGACTCGACCAGGACCGCAACCAGGTGACGACGGTGAGCCTCCATCAGGACGGGGACACACAGACGCTCATCGCCGGTGACGACCTGACCGCCGGGAACCTCCGGGCCGCGTTCGACGGTGCGGACTTACTGGTGACGTTCAACGGCAAGCGCTTCGACGTGCCCTTCCTCGAAGCGAACTTCGATGTCGACCTTGACCGCCCGCATCTGGACCTGATGTACACCTGCAAGAAAATCGGACTCTCCGGCGGACTCAAACAGGTCGAGCAGGACATCGGTATCGAGCGGGACCGGCCGGACATCTCGGGCCAAGACGCGGTGCGACTCTGGCGGGAACACGAGCAGGGCCGCGACGGTGCACTCGAAACACTGGTGTCATACAACCGTGAGGATACGGTGAATCTCAAGACGCTGGCCGAAACCGCCACCGAGCGGCTTGATGAGCAGATTTTTGTTGGCTGATTCCAGGGACGAGAATCGTCACCACACCCCCATCGTTTCAGGTGGAGCGGAGGCGGTGGCTGGCAGCCCTGGAGTGTTAGCGGGAGTATTACCGAGCTATCGACTCCAAAACGGCGTGTGGCCGTGGCCGAGGACGATAGAAGCCACGTGCCAGACAACGAGGTCGAGGAACAGCGCCGTATTCTGCCCCGTACCGATGCCGTAGAGCGACGGGAGATACAGCAGCGGCAGCAATACCGCACCCCAGAACGCAAACGGTCGGACACCGACGAGTGTCACGGTCCAGACCCCGCGAGCCGCAAACACGAGCGTATCGAGGTATTGACCGAGGTCTGTCAGTCGCAGTCTGTCGGCGTCGCTCCGGTGCGGGAGCGGAGGGCTATCACCGCTTGATGACCCCACCCTCACTCCCCCTGTCTGGCCTCGGTATCATTAATCGAATCAACAGTATACCGCACCTAATCGATGGTCACTACACAGATAGACGACCGCGCCAGCGCGTCTAAGTGTATTCACGTCCACAGGTACTGTCATTTTGTGACAGGAATTACACTGGATTCACGGCGTCCCCACAATCCGGGCACGCGGCGAGCATCCGCGGCCAGTCGCCGGCCCTGTCGTACGCGATGACGAGATTCGCTGCGGGAATCGTCACGTCACAGGCAGGACACTGCCCGAGCGGTGGGTCAACCGTTTCTGTGTCACTGTCCCACATGCATCGAGCTACGCACTCAATACATATTGTTATCAGGCTCCTACGGAGTGTGCGGCACGTTTACGTGTCGTCGCTGTCCTGTGGCGGCCGCTCGGATAATCGGTCGAACCGACGCTGTGTCTCGCTCGCCCGGTTATCGGTTTCGTCGGGCTCATGGATTACATCTACAAGCGCCGCGTCTGCAACAGTGATTTCCAGAACCACGTCGGCCGTCCGCGCCTCGGTCGGCAGTTCGGTCGCCGCAATGTCGAGGGCAGACAGTCCGTCCTCGGTGTCCACTTCCAGCGTGGCGATCCCGTCTTCGATCCGGTCGACGACGGCGGTGTAGGTTCCGTCAGGTAGCATTAGTAGCTCCGTTTCAGTATGGTCTCGTTGTCGGCGTCGGTCACAGTGACTGTGTCGCCGCCGTTGTTCCATATCGGACGCCCCGACCCCCAGTAAAGGTCGGTGTCCGTGTCGGTGCCGCTGCCGGTGTGCAGCGTCACGGTTTCGTCCGGGCCGAGAGTGAATCCGTCGGGGACGGTGTAGCTGTGGTCGGCGTCATCGCTGACCGTCCAGCCGCCCATTTCCAGCGGCTCCGCGCCCGCGTTCCGGAACACGACGTACTCGCCGTTGAGGTTGTCCCGGTCGTCGCCCGCCGCATCGGCGCGCACCCGGTCGATAATCAGGTCGCCACTTGTGTTCTCGGCGGGCGTTCCACCGTCAGTTGCGGTTGGGCCCGGTGTATCAGTCCGCGGGGACGAGCGGGGCAGGTAGGTCGCTCGCGGCGTAACCGATTCGGTCGCACCCGGCGCAATCGGGTCCCCAGTGCGGAGTGACAGCGGGTCGGTCGGCGCTGCCCGCTGCGTGCTGACGGTCACAGCGGTCCCGTTGCTAGTCAAGACGGTGTCCCCGTGGGTTGCGGTCCAGTATGCCGGAACCGAACGCGCCGCAAGGCGCTGGAGCGTCTCGTTGTTCGGATGGCCGTACTGCGAATCGTAGGCGCTCGAGACCACCACGGTCCGGGGGTCGACGGCGTCGAGTAGCGGCCCGCTCGTGCTTGACGCGCTGCCGTGGTGGCTGGCTTTTAGTACGGTGGCCCTGAGCGCCGCTCCGTAGGTATCGACGAGATACGCCTCCTGGTCGTCCTCCGCATCGCCGGTAAAGAGAAAGCTCGTCTCGCCGTGCTCGATTCGGAGGACGATGCTGTTCTCGTTTCGCGCCGCGTTTTCCAGATACGGCTCCGGCGGGCCGAGCACGGTCGTCTCGACGCCGGAAAACGGAATCCGGTCGCCCTCGTGCGTCTCGTACAGCGTCACGTTGTGGGCTTCGACGGCGTCGAGGTACCGCTCGTAGGTCTGCGTGCTCGCGGCGATACCGGGGTCGTACACCGCACCGACGCCGTTTTTCTCGGTCTCGTAGCGCCTGATAACGGCCGCATTGCCGCCGATGTGGTCGGCGTCGTTGTGCGAGACGACGAAGTGGTCTATGCGGTCGATGCCCTGCCGGTCGAGGTACTGGAGGACGTACTCGCCGTCGTCGGTGAAGTCCCCGGAGTCGATGAGCATCGTCTCGTTGTCTGGGCTGACCAGCAGGGTCGCCACCGACTGGCCGACGTTGATGAAGTGGACCTCTAACGTCCCGTTCGCTGCGCCCGGGGAACCGGCGTCCGGCGTTGCAGTCGGCGGGGTCGCCGTCTCCGTGGCGGTCGACAGGTCCGCACCGCCGTCCACGCCGTTTGCCACGAACCCGCCACAGCCGGCAAGCACCAGTAGTACCGCGACGACTAGAGACTCACCCCCGCGACTCCGTACCATTCCGTCTGTCTACGTGTCCGAGTTATTTGGTACCACTTACCAACTACGTGCCACGGGACAGGGCATATCGTCGCTAGCTCAGAACGACGGCACGCCGGTCAGTAGTTCGCGGTCTCGGGCGTCTGTGGCGAGTCCGCCGGTCGCAGCAGGTGGACGCGCCCGGCGAGGAACCCCAACAAAAGGCCGGTGAAGTGTGCGATGAGCGCGACGCCGGGGTTCGCGGTCGCGAGCGTGATCGCCGCGGCGACGCCGCCGGCCAGCGCCAACTGGACGCGCGGCGCGAGTTCGAACCCACCGATGACAGTGTCAGTCAGGCGGTTTGCGGCGAGCAGATAGCCAAAGAGCGCAAACACCGCGCCGCTGGCCCCGAGGACGGAGACGTGGCTGACCATCCCAGGAACGAGCGGGCCGACAAGGCTGGCAATCGAGACCTGCGAGACGCCGGCGAGTGCACCGGTCGAGAGGAAGAAGGCGTGGAATCGGAGCGGCGACGTCCGGCGTTCGAGGACGACACCGGCGAGCGCCACTCCGACGGCGTTTGCGATGAGATGCGATAGGCCAGCATGTGCGTACACGCTGGTGACGAGTGTCCAGGGACGACTGAACAGCGGGGGCGAGAGGGCGAACAGGCTCCGCGGGGCGGTCACCACGCCGACAGCCTGCTGTGCGAGGAACACAGCACCGATGACCGCCAGCGTGACCACGGTTGGGCTTTGTCGCAACGGCTTCATTGTGCCGATATTGTCGCTCTCAACACAAGAAACGCTCGGACAGCCCTCCGTTTCAGAACGCATAGGTGGCATCGTCGCGTTATGTCGCGTATGTCCGAACTGACCGACGCCCTCACCACGGCGTTCGCAGACGAGACCGATGACGAAATCGCACAGACGGCCGCCGAGAACATCGCCGACTTCGCCGAGGAGTACGACGAGGATCTGACGAGCGACCGCGTCACCGACCTGCTCGCGGACGCGCCTTACGACGGGTTCGACCGCCAGTTCAACTGGGTCATCGGCGAACTCGCCGCTGAAAATGAGGACTGCACCGACTCCCGGCCGTTCCGTATCGACGGGTTCGGCGAACTCGCCGCTGACCCCGATATCGGGACCTGAGGGGACATGCCTGGCGGAACCTACACGCTGGTTCTCGAACGGGACACCAGCGGGCCGATTGCAGTCGGCGCGCTGGGCGAAATCGAGTTCCCGGCGGGCTGGTACGCCTACACCGGGAGCGCGCTGGGCAGCGGCGGCTTCGGGCGCATCGACCGCCACCGCGCCGTCGCCGAAGGCGACAACGACACCCGGCACTGGCACATCGACTATCTGCTCGGCGACGCGGCGACGACCATCGCCCGGGTCGTCACGACCGAAGCCGATATCGAATGCGCCGTCGCCAAGCGGGTCGACGGACCGACAGCGGCGGGGTTCGACCGTATCGACGCCTTCGGCTGTTCTGACTGTGACTGTCGCTCACACCTGATACACCACGAACAGCAGGAGAAACTTGTCGGCGCGGTGACTGCTGCCCACGAGGCCGCTCAAGAGGAGACAACAGCCGCGACAGAGTAGTCAGGAGATGTGAATCGCGGGCTTGTTCGGTCGCGCTTTTGCCGCGAGGTCGTCGTCGGGTGCGGCCCGCCGGACGACGACGTCACAGCCGAACTCGTCTTCGAACAGCCACGCGGCCTGCTGGAGCGTGTCGAGTTCGCGCTCGCCGTTGATAATCGGTTCGAGCCCTGCCCCGCGGTCAGCCAACCGGTCGGCGAAATCGGCGGCCGTGTCGCCGTGCTGCTTGATACCCTCGTCGGCCATGATTTCGCCGACGATGGCGTCGTCGGGGTCAGACTCGCGGGCGATTTCGTAGGCGCGGTACTTCCAGTCGGCGGCGACGACGAGTTCGATCTCGTTCGGTTCGTCGATGTCGACGACCTCCGTGATTTCGCGCACGTCGTCGAGCGTCCGCCGGACGACCTGCCGCTCGATGCGGTAATCGTCCACGTCACGGAGCGGTTCTGGCCACCGGCTCTCGGCGACGAGGCCGTCCTCGTCGAGCAGCTGCCACATCTCCTCGGCGAGGAACGGCGCGATCGGGGCAACTAGGCCAGCGAGCACACGCAAGCCGCGGCTGTAGGCGAACTGGTAGGGACGGTCGTAGCCCGCGTAGCGCCCCAGTAGGCGGGCGAAGCGCTGTATCTCGCCGATAACGCGATGGAAGCGAAAGCGGTCGTACTCCTCGGTAACGGCCGCGATAGTCCGGTCGATTTCCCGCTCTAAGTACGCGTCGTGGTCGGTGCTTTCGGTCCGTGTCTCCGTTCGGTCGGTGTATTCCGTGACAAGGCGATACAGCGTCTGCTGGAAGTCGTAGGCCGTGGAGACGTCCTTCACGGTCCACTCGAAGTCCTGCGAGGGGTGGGCCGCCGAGAGGACAAACAGCCGCGTCGTCTCGGCCCCGTACTCGTGGGGCGCGATGTCGTTGCCCTTCGATTTGGACATCTTCTCGCCGCTGTGAAGCACCGTCCCCTGATTGATGAGCCGCTCGACCGGTTCTTCCCGGTCCAGCAGGCCGATGTCCGACAGCGCGCGGGTGAAAAAGCGTATATAGAGGAGGTGCAGCACTGCGTGTTCCTCGCCGCCGACGTACACGTCGACCGGGAGCCACTCGTCGGCGGTCGTCTGGTCGAAGGGCGCGTCCGCGAAGTGCGGCGAGAGATACCTGAGGAAGTACCACGAGGAGTCGACAAACGTGTCCATCGTGTCCGTCTCCCGCACCGCGTCGGCCCCGCAGTCGGGACAGCTCGTCTGTTTCCACTCCTCTGCGGCGTCGAGTGGGTTCCCCGTCGTCTGGACGTAGTCGGGCAGTTCCACCGGGAGGTCCTCCTCGGGGACCGGAACGTGACCGCAGTCGTCGCAGTGGACGATGGGGATCGGCGTCCCCCAGTAGCGCTGCCGCGAGATGAGCCAGTCCCGCAGGCGGTAGGTCACCGCGGACTCGGCGGCCTCGTGCTCGCGCAGGCGCTCGCGGGCGGCGGAACTGGCGAGGCCGTCGTACTCGCCACTGTCCATGAGCATCCCGTCGCCGGTGTAGGGTGCGTGTGGCAGGTCCGTTCCGCTGCCGTCGACCGGTTCGACAGCCTGCTCGACGGGCAGGTCGTGTTCGTCGGCGAAGGCGTGGTCCTGTTCGTTGTGAGCCGGCACGCCCATCACCGCACCCGTGCCCACGTCGTCAAGCACGTACGCGGCAACGTACACCGGCAGTTCCTCGCCGGTGTACGGGTGGGTCGCGGTGAGGTCCGTCTCGACGCCGCTCATTCCGGCGTCGTCCGTGCTCGCCACCGACTCCACGTAGTCGGCGACATCGTCGTCCGCCTCGGCCAGCGCCCGGGCGAGGTCGTGGCCCGGCGACAGCGCCAGATATGTCGCGCCATATACCGTGTCGAGCCGCGTCGTGAACGCCTCAACGGTCCCGTGGTCGTCGTGACCGACTGAGAAGGCGACGCGAGCACCTTCTTGTCGACCGATCCAGTTGCGCTGGCTGTCCCGAACGCCGTCGGGCCATCCCTCCAAGTCGTCGAGCCCGTGATACAGCTCCTCGGCGTAGTCGGTGATGGCGAAGAACCACTGGTCGAGGTCTCGCTGCTCGACGTCCGTTCCACAGCGCCAGCAGACACCGCCACCGTGGGTGTGGCTGTGGCCAGTGCCAGCAGTCGTTTCGCCTTCATCGGCTTCCGGCGGCGTTTCGACCTGCGCGTCAGCAAGCACTGTCTCACAGTCCGGACACCAGTTCACCGTCGCCGCGCCGTAGTCGACCAGCCCCTCATCGTAGAACTGGGTGAACAGCCACTGGTTCCACTGGTAGTAGTCGGGGTCGCAGGTAGTGATTTCCCGGGACCAGTCGTAGCCAAAGCCCATCTCCCGGAGGTCGTCTTTCATCTGGTCGATACAGGTTCGGGTCCAGGATTCGGGGTCAGTGTCCCGTTTGTAGGCCGCGTTCTCCGCCGGCAGGCCGAAGGCGTCCCACCCCATCGGGTGAAGCACCTCGTCACCGGCCATCCGCCGATACCGGGCGTACGCGTCGGTAATGGCGTAGTTTCTGATGTGCCCCATATGCAACGAGCCGGAGGTGTAGGGAAACATTCCCAGCACGTACGTCGGGTCCGTAGCGTCGGTCGGGCATTCGAAAACGCCCTCTCGCTCCCAGGCCTGCTGCCAGTACTCCTGAACCCGAGCGTGGTCATATCGGCGCGACATTTGCTATCTCGTCCTGTGCCTGCCGCGCACATGAGTGTTCGGCTAGAAAAGGTGGCGAGTCGTAGTGAGACAGTGGTTGTGTACAGCCAGAAAGCCCCGGCTGTCATCGGACGCGCAGCGTCCGATTGCCCGCGAGAGCGAAGCTCTCGCCCTGGCTGAACTCGGGGGCCTCGCTGCGGTCCTCACTGCGTTGCGGTCCTTGCTTCGTCCGCCGTCGTTCAGCCAGCCGCCCCTTTCAGTCCCACCCAGCATAGTTTGGGCAACCATCTACGGGTGGGACTGAAAGGGGCTGCCGTCTCGGCGAACCCCGACGACGCAAGCACCTACCGGAGCGTCGTTCGAGAGAGCGAAGCCCTCTCGTGATCACGAAAATCTCCGGTTTTCGGACGACAGCGAGTCGCGGGAGCCGAGACGGCAGGGGCTTTCTGGCTGTTCGCATTCGATCAACAGCTGCGGGCAGAAACAAGTCCAGAGAAGGTTGTGTCTAGCTCATTCCTCGCCGGACTCGTAGTGGTCACCGGCGGCTTCCGGCAGGCGGGTCTTGCCCACCAGAGCGAGCACGACGATGACGGCGACGAACGGAATCGTCTGGACCAGCGAATCGGGGACGGCGATGACATCGGCCGTCTGGAGACGCAACTGGACGGCGTCAAGGCCGGCAAACAGCGTGGTCGATAGCAGCGCGCCGACCGGATTGTAGTTGCCGAACAGATACGCGACGATGGCGATGAATCCCTTGCCGTTGACCATCGTCGGGCCGTTCCCGGTGAACTGACCGATGTTGATCGCCAACGCGGCCCCACCCATGCCGGAGAAGACACCGGAGAGGAGCACGGCGGCGTAGCGGACGCGAGACACATCAACGCCGGCGGTGTCAAGCGCCTTCGGGTTCTCGCCGGCGGCCCGGACCCAGCGGCCGAACGTGGTTCGGTTCAGGACGTACCACGACGCCGCCACGGCGAGGAACATGATGTAGACCGCGGGCGAGGCGTCAAACAGCGCGCCGAAGAACGGGATCTCGGCCAGCGTCGGAACGGTTATTGTGTCGAAAGTCCCGACGCTGCTGGTGTTTGGCCCGCCGTAGAACACCTGCGAGGCGAACGGCGCAAGTCCGAGTGCGATGAGCCAGACCGCCAGCCCAGCGATAATCTGATCGGCGCGGAACTCGATACAGACAACGGCGAACACGCCCGCGAGGAGCGTCGACGCAACAATGCCGATGAGGAACCCGAGCCACAGCGAACCGGTGGCGTCGGCCCCGAAGATGGCTGCGAAGGCGGAGATGATGAGCAGCCCTTCCAGCCCGATATTGATGATCCCACTCTTCTCGGCGAAGATGCCGCCCAGCGCGGCCAGCACGATCGGAACCGAGAGCCGCAGTGTCGATGACAGCGTCGATTTCGAGGCCAGAACCCAGAATATCTGTCCGGGCGTCGACGCCGGCGCGAAGAGCCCGAACCCGGCAAGTACAGCCAGTGTGAGGAACGCTGCGGCGGCGATGAGGACCCGACTCGAAGCCGAGCGGAGTCGATCCATAGCACTGTCGTTAGTCATCAGCACCACCTCCTGCGGTCGCGGTGGCCGGACTGTCTGGCTCGCGTGCTGCGAGCCGCCGGCCGATGATACGGAAGAACTCCGGCATCGCGACGAACAGGATGATCAGTCCACGGAGGACGCCGACAAGCTGTGGCGGCACGTCGGTCGCGAACGCCACCACGTTCGAGCCGGACTTGAGGACGCCAAAGAGCAGCGCGGCGAAGACGGCCCCAATCGGGTTGTTGCCGGCGAGGATAGAGACGGTGATCCCGTCGAAACCGTAGCTCGGAATCCCAGTCTGGAACTTTCCAAGGGTCATCATCACGAATACGGCCCCGCCGATGCCGCCCAGTGCGCCCGACAGCGTGAGCGAGGTCAGAATTGTCCGGGCAGAGTCGACGCCACCGTACTCCGCGGCCGCGGGCTGGATGCCGGCGGTCCGCAGGTCATAGCCAAATGCCGTGTGTTCGAGCAGGTAGTAGACGCCGCCGACGAACGCGAGTGCTATCAGGAGTGCGAGCAGCGAGAAGTCCGTCCGCGGGTCAAACAGGATCGAGGGGAACTGTCCCTCAACGGGTAGGGTCGGGGTCTGTGTCGCCTGGCTCGTCGGGTCGGCGAAGTGGTTCCGGACGAGATACAGCGTTACCCGTACCGCGACGAAGTTGAGCATAATAGTGGTAATGACCTCGTTCGCGTCGGCGTAAGCTTTCAGCGCGCCGGGGATCGCACCATAGAGGCCGCCACCGATCGCGCCAGCGAGCAACCCGAGCGGGATAAACAGGACGAGCGCGATCGTCCCGGAGACCAGCGAACCGGCCCACAGCACCGTCAGTGCGGCTGCCAGTGCGCCGATGATAAGCTGGCCCTGCGTCCCGATGTTGAAGATGCCCGCACGGAACGCTAAGGCTACCGAAAGCCCGGTAAACACCAGTATCGTCGTCTCGCGTAGCGTCGCCGCAAACTGTGCGTTCAGCGGCGACCAGCCGCCGGCGAAGGGATCGCCCAGCGCGCCGAGGAACAGCCGGTTGAACACGTAGAACGGGTCGTAACACAGCGTCGTGGAACCGAACGTGAGGACCGGCGACCGACACGTCGCCAGCAGTCCCGCGGCAGTGACAATAACCGTCCCAACGACGAGAGAGAGCAATAGCGCCGAGACAGCGATGAGAATCCGCTCGCCGACTGAGGTCTGGCCCAGCCTGATGAGTCGCTGGCGGTACTGTGACCACCGGTCGTCCGAGTCCGGTGTCGGCGGGTCGTCCCCGTTCTGCGACGGGCCACCATCGCTCATTGGTGGCCCTCCCCGTTCGCCGCGATGGTCGGGACGGCGTCAGGTTGCTGCCCGGCCATCAACAGCCCGAGCTGTTCTTCGGTCACGCGCTCTGGATCCACGATGTCGACGATCTCACCCTCGTAGACGACGGCGAGGCGGTCCGAAAGGGACTGGACCTCATCGAGATTCGAGGAGATGAGCAACACGGCTCGGCCCGCTTCTCGGAGCGCGTTGATCTGGTCGTGGATGAACTCCATCGACCCCACATCCACACCGCGAGTGGGGTGGGAGGCAACGACGAGACGCGGGTCCCGGGCGAACTCCCGACCGACGACGAACTTCTGCTGGTTCCCACCGGAGAGGGACTTCGCGTGGGCGTTGGCGTCCGGTGGCCGAACGTCGTATTCTTCGATAATCTCCTCCGCGTGGTCGCGCGTGTGGTTCCAGTCGATGCGTCCATTCGAGGTGTAGTCGGCCGCGTGCTGGCTCCCCAGCAGGCCGTTTTCGACGAGGTCGAAGTCCATCACCAAGCCCCGCTCCTGTCGGTCTTCCGGGATGTAGGCCAGCCCGGACTCGATTCGCTCCCGACGGCTGTCGGTGGTCCGGTCGACGCCGTCGTACATGATTGTCCCCTCATCAGGCATCTGGAGCCCGGTAATCGCCTCGACCAGTTCCGACTGGCCGTTTCCATCGACGCCAGCGATACCGAGCACCTCACCGGCCCGGACGTCAAGCGAGATCCCGTCGACCGCGCGGACGCCCCGGTCGTCCTCCACGACGAGGTCCGAAACCTCAAGGATAGACCGGCCTGGCTCGGCTGGGTCCCGGTCAAGGTCCAGCAGTACCTCCCGTCCGACCATCATCTCGGCCAGTTCTTCCCGAGTGATGTCGTCGGCCGGCACTGTCCCGACGTTTTTCCCCTCTCGCAGAACAGTGATTTCGTCAGCAGCCTCCATCGCCTCGCCGAGCTTGTGCGTGATGAAGATAATCGTCTTCCCCTGGTCAGTCAGCTCTTCGAGCACGCGAAAGAGGTCTTCAACTTCCTGTGGTGTGAGCACTGCCGTCGGTTCGTCCAGAATCAGAACATCCGCGCCGCGGTAGAGCGCTTTGAGAATCTCGACGCGCTGCTGGACGCCGACACCGACATCTTCGATTCTGGCGTCGGGGTCCACGTCGAACCCGTACCGCTCAGACAGTTCACGGACCTGTTTTCGGGACTGTTCGCTGTCAACTGTGAGTCCAAGCCACTTGCGGGGCTCGTTCCCAAGCGTGATGTTCTCGGTGACGGTCATCGGATCGACCAGCATGAAGTGCTGGTGGATCATGCCGACACCTTCGTCGATGGCGTCGCGCGGCGAGTCGAACTGCTGTGTCTCGCCGTGCACGTTGACCGTCCCCTCGGTGGGCTGGTAGAGCCCGTAGAGGACGTTCATCAGGGTGGTTTTGCCCGCACCGTTCTCGCCGAGCAGTGCGTGAACCGTCCCCTTCTCGACCGCCAGATCGACATCGTCATTCGCGACTACCCCCGGAAACCGCTTTGTAATTCCATCGAGGTGGACGGCCTGTTCCATACTCTGAGCCGTTACCGTCCCGTTGTTTTAACTTCACGGTTCCACATGTCTGGCAAAAATCTGCGGCAACTGCGTGTGTGGCCGCGGTGGCGCTGTTGTATATTATGTCCAGAAGGTTCCGACCGCAAGGCCGGAATGGGCCGGCAAATCGCTCCAGCAATCCGCCTCAGGCGTTGTCGGGGTCAGTCGGCACGCTAATGTCGCCGTCGATGATGCTCTGGCGAACTTCAGAGACCTCGTCTTTGACGCTCTGTGGGATTTCCGAGCCGAGCTGCTGGCCGTACACCGCTTCGACGCCGTTCTGTTCGAGGCCGAGCGTGTTCACAGCGCCGCCATCGAAGTTATCGTTCGTCGTCGACTCAATGGCGGCGTAGACAGCGTTGTCGACCCGCTTGACCATACTCGCGAGAATGATATCGCTGAAGTTCTCTTTCGTGACCGACTGGTCGCGGTCGACACCGACTGCGAAGCGCCCCGCCTCCTGGGCCGCCCGGAACACGCCAGTCCCGGTGTTGCCGGCCGCGTGGAAGACGATGTCCGCGCCGGATTCGTACATCGAGAGGGCCGCCTCCTGTCCGCCGGAGGGGTCGTTGAAGTCGCCGACATAGGCTGTCTGGACGTCGACGTCCTCCTCTGCGTGCTTGACGCCGGCTTTGTAGCCGGCCTCGAAGCGACCGATGAGGTCACCCTCGACACCGCCGACGAAACCGACGCTCGCGGAGTCACCCTGCGTGGATCCGGCTCCAGCCGAGAAGTCCTGAGTGGACAGCTTCGCGGCCATCAGTCCAATGAGGAACGAGCCCTGATGCTCACCGAACACGTACGAGCCGACGTTGTCCGCGTCAACGACGGAGTCAACGATCATGAAGTCCTGCTCGGGGTACTGTTCGGCGTTCTCCGTGAGGGCGTCCGCCTGCAGGAAGCCGATACAGCAGATAAGATCGTAGTTCGGGTTCGAGGACTGTGCGTACTGTTGCTGAAGGCTGCCGAAGTCCTGTACTGCTTCCGGCTGCGACTCATCGTATTCGATGTTGAGCTCGTCTGCTGCCCGGATAGCTCCGGTCTGGGCCTGGTCGTTGAACGACCCGTCACCGAGCCCGCCCGTCGCATACACCATTCCGATGCGAGCGGCCGGACCGCTGTCGCCGTCGCCACCGTCCCCGCCATCGCTGTCGGTGTCCCCGCCGTCGCCGCCGCTGCCGTCGCCGCCATCGCCACCGAGGCAGCCAGCTAACCCGATTGCGGTTGCGGTACCAACACTACTGATGAACGTGCGCCTTCGCTGTGACATGTCCCACCAGCGGTGTCGATAGGCGTTAAAGACTTCGGTGTCGCACATTAGCCACATCGGCGACAAATCATGGCAAGGCGGACCGATCACCGTTCGATACCGACGCCGCGGACATTTTATGTACTGGGTGTGAACGGCTGGCAATGACAGTCTGGTCGCGTTCACACAGCAATAACTGGCAGACACCAGCGGGGCTCAGCAGGCGGTGACGACCGTCGTCTTCTGGGCGCTGGTCGCCCTCGCGACGATCACCGGTCTGGTGACAGCCTGGACCCTCGGTGCGAACAGCAACTCACCCCCATTCGCCCCGGCTATCGGTGCGAACGCCATTTCGACGATGCGCGCTGCCTTCCTGATCGGCATCCTCGCCGCGATGGGGGCACTGACCCAGGGCGGGAGCATTTCGGAAACGGTCGGGGCCGGCCTTATCGACGGCGCCACGATCACATCGCTCGCAGCCGTCGCCGGGCTGTTGACCGCGACCGGATTCATGGCGTTTGGCATCTACTCGGGCTACCCCGTCCCGGCGGCGTTCGCGACGACGGGCGCGATGGTCGGTGTTGGCCTCTCGCTCGGCGGACAGCCGGTGTTCGACACCTACCGTCGTATCGCGACGTTCTGGCTGCTTGTCCCACCTGTGTCGGGGAGCCTGGCCTATCTCACCGCGACGGTGTTGCGCCGAGACGACATCCCCGAAACGGTCGGGGTCCCGCTGCTCGCCGGCGTCGTCGGCGGTATCGTCGCAAACGTTCAGTTGAGCATCATCCCCTCGCCCGCCGGCACCGACCAAGGCTCGCTGGCCGGCTTTGCCGCGCTGGTCGCTGGCACGGATATCGCCGCCGTCGCCACGACGCTGCTGGTCGCCGCGGGGAGCTTCTACTACATCCGCCGACAGACCCAGGCCTCCGTCGATAAGGGTATCAAGACCTTTCTCGTCGTTCTCGGCAGCGTCGTCGCCTTCTCTAGCGGCGGGAGTCAGGTCGGCCTCGCAACCGGCCCGCTGGAGAACCTCTACCGCGCCGAACTCGGCCTGCCCGGGTTCGTATTGCTGGCGCTCGGCGCAGTGGGTATCCTCGGTGGCGCGTGGATGGGCGCACCCCGCCTGCTACAGGCGACCTCCCGTGAGTACGCGCAACTCGGCGTCCGCCGCTCCATCGCGGCGCTGGTCCCCGGCTTCATCATCGCGCAGGCCGCCATCGCGCTTGGCATCCCCATCTCGTTCAACAACATCATCATCTCCGGGGTCATCGGCGGCGGCCTGGCCGGCGGCTCCGCCGGCGTCTCGCGCCGGAAAATCGGTGTGACTGTCGGGTTCTGGCTCATCACACTCGTCACAAGCGTCGTGATCGGCTTCGGCGTGTATCAGGTGCTAGAAGCGGCGCTCGGTAGCCAGGTCTGAGAAGGGTGTGGTCGGCCAGCCACGCGCTACCGGACGACCGTTACCGTCACCGGCGCTTCGCTGACGACCGCCGTCGCAACGGTCCCCAGCAACCGCCGGGCGATCTCGTTTCGCGTCCCGCCGTGGCCACCCATCACCACCTGATCCACGTCGACCGCCTCGACGTAGTCCAGAATCGTCTCGGCCGGGTCACCGGTCTCGACAGCCGTTTCGACCTGTTGGCCGGCCTCACTGGCCTGCTGTGACGCCCGGTCGACGAGCTTCGTGGCCCGCTCGTCGGCAACCGCTTGGCGGTCCGCGTCCGGTTCGAGCACCCCGCCTTCGCTCATCCCCGTATCGAGCGGCGCAACGACGTTCAGAACTGTAATCCGGCAGTCAAACGTCTCCAGCGCGTACGTCAGCGCCTCGTCAGCCAGCGGTGACCCGTCCAGCGGGACGAGGACGTGTGTCGGTGTCATATGTTCTCTCTGGGAGGCGGCTACAAGTAGTCAGGGGCAAGTCGGTGCTTGCCAGATGAGTGTCAAGCCCGTCCCACATGAGTTCGAACCAGTGGAAGACTCGCTTCGCTCGTCTTCCAAGGCTCGAGTCCACTAATCACGACGCTGTCGCTCACGGGTTGTTCGCGACAAGAATAGTCCATCCTGGATTCGAACCAGAACCAGACGTGCTCGCTTCGCTGTGCGCGACTGGCAGGGCCCGAATCAGTAACTACGGTTTCGTGGCTCGCGAGTTTGCTCGCCACAAAAATAGTCCATCCTGGATTCGAACCAGGGTCGAAGCCCCCAGAAGGCTTCAGGATTGGCCACTACCCCAATGGACTGTGTGCACTCTACAGTATCGGGTGCCCCTTTGTAAGCGTTGCGCGATTCGGTCGGACATGAAGCGTGTCAGCAGCCCACACAACACCGCCAGGAGAACAATAGCGTCATGCCTACGCTAGACGGCAAGACATCGACAGCGCTTTTTCGGGGTGCTGTGCACACTCGCGTATGTACGTTGGACGATTTGTCGTCGTCAGTCCCGAGGTCGGTGCGTACCGTGTCTCCTCGCGCTCGTTCCCCAACCGCCAGGCAGTCCAGCGCGACGGGACAGTGACCGTCGAGCCGACGCCAGACGCGCCGGAGACGGACAACCCATACATCTCCTACAACGGTGTCCGCGTCACCGAGCGCGGCGCGGTCGTCGGCAACGGCTCCCACGTCGACCCCATCGCCGAAAAGCTCGAACTGGGCTATCCGGCGCGGGACGCTATCGCGGAGCCGCTCCTGTCGCTCGACTTCGAGAAGGACGACTACGACACGCCGCGGGTCGCCGGTATCGTCGGTGTCGACGCGGCGGACCCAACGACGAACGCCGACGGCCCGGGCGCAGTCATCGGGACCGTCCGTCGGGACGCGCTGCTCGTCGAGGAAGTCACCGAGCCGACGCTGGTGGCGACCTACGAGGAGAACAGTCCGACGGAGTTCGACCTGGCCGCGACCGACGCCAGCGATGTGGCCCGCGAAGTGTACGACCACGAGTACGAGCACGCCGTCTGTTCGGCCGGTGTCGCGGGGTCGGCGGGCGAGTTCGATGTAGCAGTGTACAACGGGGAGTGAGCGGATGACCGCGAACGATGGCGGACACAGATACTGAGCTAGGACCGACACTCAAGACCCCACAGGGGATAGACACGAACAATGAAACTCGGCATCCTCTCTGATATCCACGGCAATCGGGTGGCGCTCACGGCGGTGCTTGCAGATATGCCGCCAGTTGACGGGCTGGTCTGTGCGGGGGACGTGGTCGGCTACAACCCCTGGCACGCCGACTGTGTCGACGCGATGCGGGGGCACACCGACGCGCTCCCTGCGGACGCTTCCTGGCCGACCGAAGAAGTCCCGACAGTGATGGGCAACCACGACCGGGCCGTCGCCGCCGAAACGCCGTTCGCGTTCAACGGGATGGCACAGGCCGGCGTCGAACACGCTACCGAACAGTTGTCCGACGAGCAAATCGAGTGGCTGGCGACACTGCCCGATGAGCGCCGCGTCTGTGACGGCCGGGTGAAACTCGTCCACGGCCACCCGGACGACCCGGACCACTACACGTACCCCGAAGAGTTCGGCCCGGACCTGCTGGGCGACGAGGACGTGCTCGTGATGGGCCACACGCATCATCAACACCACGAGGTGTACGGGGACGGTATCGTGATGAATCCCGGCAGCGTGGGCCAGCCCCGCGACAGGGACCACCGGGCCGCCTACGCCGTGCTCGACCTCGCGGACCTAACTGTCGAGGAGCACCGCGTGGCCTACGACACGAGCGCAGTCATTGACGCGGTAGAGGACGCTGACCTGCCGCGGCAAATCGGCTTCCGGTTGACCCAGGGCCGGTAGCCACAGGAACGGCACGTCGTCCGTCGGCGGCAGCCTGCAGATACTGGAGCGGGACGAGAGAATTTATGTCCGTGACCGCTACTGTATGGCGTGGAGTCCCCATTTGAGGTCCTCGGAATTACACCGGACGCCGACGACGGGGAGATCGTCGACGCGTACCGCGAGCGGGTAAAAGAAGCACACCCCGACCAGGGCGGGTCGGCGGCCGAGTTCCAGACGGTCAAAACGGCCTACGAGCGACTGCAGAACGGATACGAGCCCGGGGACCCGCTTCCCGAGGAGACAGCGGAGCCCGAAGCCGAAGAGGCCCCGTCGGAACCGGACGACCCGATGGTGGAGTTTCTCAACTTCGAGGTGCTTGAGGACCACGGCTGGGCACTCGAAGACGAGGACCTGTTTGCGAAAGCCGCCGACGCGAACCTGCAATCGACTGATTTCGGACGGTTCTACGTCGACCCGAACGACACGCTGCTGGAAGCGGCGGAGAAAAACGGCTTTGCGTGGCCCTTTGCCTGCCGCGGCGGCGCGTGTACGAACTGTGCGGTGGCGGTCGTCGACGGCGAGATGCCGTCGCCGGCGAGCCACATCCTCCCGCCCGAACTCACCGAGAAGGGGATTCGCCTGTCGTGTATCGCCGCACCGGTGTCTGACGACGCGAAAATCGTCTACAACCTGAAACACCTCCCCGAAGTCAGCGAATTACTGCTGCCCGCGAGCCGGTTCGAGCAGGCTTCCTCAACCGATTAACAAGTCCCCAGCCGTTAGAACACGTCCTGAACGAGTGAGAGAGCCTGTTCGCGGTCCTCCCACGGGACGAACACGGAGACCGACGTCGCGGACGTAATCACGTCATAGAGGTGGATATGGGCGTCGGCCAACGGTGCAACGACCTGATGCGCGAGCGCCGACTGACTCGGATCGCCGCCGGTGACGCGGATAACGGCGATCTCGTCTTCAACGGTGACCGACGAAAGCGTCTCGTCGTCAACGATGCGGGCGTGAAGCAGCGCTTCGGCCTCCTCGGCGTCGTCTTCGTCGACGTAGAACGTCAACGAGTCCATTCCCGATGAGTTGGCCTCGATGTTGATCTCCTCGTCCGCAATAGCGCCTGACAGGTCCGCGAGGATGCCCGGGCTGTTCCGGATAGCGCGGCCGGCAACGGTGACGCAGGCGATTGGCTGTTCCTGCAGGTCGATGAGGTTCTGGAACTCGCCTTCTATTGAGGTGCCACCGGAGAGCAGGTCGCCGTGCTGGTAGTGGACGACGCGAACACCGAGGTCCTCACTCTTGTACGACAGCGCCGACGGCGCGACCACCTCGGCCCCGCGGAAGGACAGCGAACGGAGCTCGTCGACGGAGATTTTGCCGACGTTCCGAGCGCCTTCGACGACGCGCGGGTCCCCGGTCATGACGCCTTCAACGTCGGTGACGATGACGACTTCGTCGGCGTCCATGTAGTCGCCCATCATCACGGCGCTCGTGTCGGAGCCGCCACGGCCAAGCGTCGTCACGTTGCCCTGATAGTCTTGTGCCAAGAAGCCGGTGATGACCGGGACGACATCCTTGAGCTGGCCGGCGAGCGCATGGGCGCGCTTCTGTGTCTCCTCAACGTCGACCTCACCGTACTCGTCGGTGATGATCGGCCAGTCCTCGCTGCCGGGTTCAAGAAAGACCGCCTCGATACCGCGGGCGGCGAGTGCACCCTTGAGCATCCGGACAGATGTCCGTTCGCCCATGGAAACGATTTCCGCACGGTCCGCGGAGTCGGCGTCGTAGTTGATTTCTTCGAGCAGTTCGTCGGTCGTGTTGCCCATCGCCGAGGCGACGACCGCGACCTCGTGGCCCTGCTGGACGGCAGCGGCAATCGAGTCCGCGGCCCGGTTGATGCGGTCGCCGCTACCGAGGCTCGTCCCACCGAATTTGGCGACTACGCGCATGCTACCACCGTGTCCGTGTGTACGTGAACCATTGCCCTCGCGTTATCCGTCGCTCGGGATAACTGTGTTCATCTGTGACCGCGTCTCACTGTCGACAGCGACCGGCAGATTCCGTCGTGCGAAGCCCTGTTGCTGCGAAGGCGGGCACAGTCCGGAGCGTCCGACACACCGTTTATTTGCGTGGGGTTCCCACGCACATGTATGGATATCCGCGACGCTATCGAGGATGACGCCGAGCGACTGGCCGCCCTCGCTGACGGGCCGCCGGACGTGATGCGAAACCTCGTCCACGACCGCACTGTCCGCGTGGCCGAGGAAGACGACAGCATTGTGGGGTTCGTGAGTTTCGACGCCGAACGTGGGACCGTCCACGTGACGCAACTGGCCGGGTCAAGCGACGCCTGTGAGGAACTCCTGACCGACCCTATCGAGTTCGCGCGCCGGGAACACATGACGGTCGAACTACTGCTTCCGGAGGACGAATCGCAAGTCCGGACCGCTGTTGAAGCGGTTGGGTTCACCTCCACTGGAAACGGTCCCCGGTTCGACGGGCAGGAGACGACGCGGTACCGATTAGAGCCGGAACGAGCAGAACACTGACCGGCGTCAGGGGGCCGAAAGCCGCCAGCCGAGCGTCGCACACAGCCCGAACCCGAAGGCGTTGATCGAACCATGGAGCGCAACCATCGTCGATATCGTCAGCCCCAGTGACCGGCCGGTGAACGTCGATATGCCGTAGCCGAGCGCGAACGCCATCGAAATCGGGAGCGCCACGGCCGCAATGCCGAGCAAGAGCCCCTGCGGTCGAGAGCAGGTAGGGACGACGCGACGCAGGACTACACCGCCGAAGGCCGCGACGGCGACAGTGAAGAGACTCACTGCGACGACCTCCACCAGCGGCGAGAAGGCGATTCCGACCGCGATGAGCGCCGGACCGACGAGGACGACACCGACGACGGTGCGGAATCCCCGCGAGCGGTCACCGAGGTGTCGGCCGGTCAGTCCCACCGCGACCGGGAGGACGAACCCGGCGTAGTGGAAGTGGACCGCTGTGAGTCGGATGATGACGCGGTCGAACCAGAGCGTCAGGTCGAGATGGGCCAGCAGGAGTGCGACCGCGCCAACCGAGACGTAGGCGAAGCCAGCATCGATAGCCGTCTCTGGGAACACTAGGCCGCCCCGAGCCCGAGTCCGAACGAACGCCGCGAGTCCGAGGAGGCCGGTGACAGCCAGCCACGGCGTTGCGAGCGCGGCGGCCAGCGGCGCTGGTGACGGAACGACCAGCGAGACCGCAAACAGGAGTGCGCCGACCGGCTGGAGCCAGATGGCTGTGGTCGTGAGCCGACTGACAGGTGCCTCGAACGCTCCGGTCACTGCCGTTCGGAGGGCGAGCGGGACCAGCACGAGCGGCGCGAGTGCGAGCGCCCGTTCGATAGCGTCCAAGTGGCCAGTAGCCGTCATCGCCAGCCAGACCACCGCACCAAGCACCGCGCTCAGGTCTGCCACGGCGATACCCCCGAGAGATGGCTGGGCGACGCTGCCGAGTGCTGGCTCCCGGGACCCGGCGGCGCGGTCGCTCATCGCGGCGGGAGCCGGTCGAGTCCGCGGACGATTCGGAGGTCGTCGGGCGTCCCGTCGCTGGCAGTCTGGTCCTGCGTGAACGTCCCCCGATAGCCGGGCATGTGACCCACGAGGTCGTTCTCGACGGTCGCGGTGACGTGGTAGCGTTCATCATCCTCGTCGTAGCGGTCACGTACCTCGACATCGGCGGCCAGCGGCCCCGGCAAGGGCACATGGCGGTCGCCCAGACGAGCCCACTGGCGGCCGCCAGCGACCACGAGCGCGCCGTCCTCGACCCGCGGGTGGAGTTCGCTGGCGATTCGGCCGTGTGTCCCCAAGAAATCGAGCAGTCGTTCGGCCTCGGCGTCCCAGACGGTCAGCGAGTCGAACAGGCGGGTGGTGTCGCCAAAGTCGAAGGCGCGGCGGGTCGTCATCGCCTCGTGACCGCCGTCCGTCGTGTAGGCCACCGTCGTCACCGAAAACGGCACGTCCTCGCCGGCTTCAGGGAACAGCATATTCTGGGTCGTCATCGCGTACAGCGCCGGGAGGACCAGCGTCCCGCGGGTAATATCCATCTCGCCGCGACCGACACAGACCGTCCCGTCGTCCGGGGCGAGGCTGTACCGGTCGCGGACCTTCGGGTGGAGGTCGGCCGCAGCCTCGCCCAGCGCCCGCTCGTAGACGCCCGTCACAGTCTCACCCGCGCTGGTGGCATCCGCAACGCAATCGACGGTTCGACGGCAGCGCTCAGTCGTACTGCACTTCGCGTCTGTGTGTCCATTGGTTGGCTGTTCCCGGGGAAGATGGATATTTCTACTGGGTAGAAGACGGAAAATACTGAGTAAAGAGCCAGCGCAGTCAGTTTTCGACCAGAAAGTCGGGCAGGGCCTCGCCGTTGGCGGCCCGTTCGCCGACGTTACTTCTTCGAGCGGAGTTTGCGGTAGAGATACGCGACACCGAGACCGCTGGCGACCAGCGCCGGGACCAGCGGCGCGTCGGCGGCCTTCGACGCCTGTCGCCGAATCGTCTCAGTGACTGACGACGGTTCTTCGATGAGGTCCAGCACGGCCTCGGTGCTGTTAGCGACCGGCTCCGGCTCGTTCCCGGCCTCTGCGGCCGCTTCGGGGTCTTTGAGCAGGTGGCCCGTGGTCAGGCAGACGACCGACTCATCGGTATCAACCTCGCCCTTGCGCCGGAGTTTCCGGAGGCCAGCGACGGAGGCGGCGGACGCCGGTTCGACGCCGACGCCTTCCCCGGCGATGTCGCGCTGCGCTTCGGTGATTTCCTCGTCGGAGACAGCGACAGCGGTGCCGCCGGTCTCACGGATGCCCGGCAGCGCCTTCGGCGCGTTGACCGGATTGCCGATGCGGATGGCGGTCGCGCGGGTCTCGACGTCATCCCAGCGGCGGGTGTCCTCGTATCCATTCTCGATAGCCTCGACCATCGGAGCGGCACCCTCTGCCTGCACGCCGGTGAGTTTGGGCACCTGCTCCTCGGTGATTGCGCCGGCCTTGACGAGTTCGCGGAAGCACTTGTACAGCGCCGCGGTGTTGCCGGCGTTGCCGACCGGCAGGACGATTCGGTCCGGGTACTCGCCGTTGTCGGCGTAGAACTCCTCCATGATTTCCAGCCCGATGGTCTTCTGGCCCTCCAGACGGAAGGGGTTCAGCGAGTTCAGGAGGTAGGCCTCGCCGCGGGCGGCGAGGTCCTGCACGATGTCGAGACACTGATCGAAGTTGCCGTCGACTTCGAGAATGCGCGCGCGGTGGAGACTTGCCTGAGCGATTTTACCGGCTGCGACCTTCCCGGCAGGCAGGAGCACGAGCGTCTCCATCCCGCCGCGAGCGCCGTAAGCCGCCAGTGCCGCAGACGTGTTGCCCGTCGAGGCACAGGCCAGTCGGTCGACGCCGACCTCTTGGGCGACCCGGACACCGACGGTCATGCCGCGGTCCTTGAACGAGCCAGTGGGGTTCATCCCCTCGTGTTTCACGCGGAGCGCGTCGACGCCGATGTCGTCTTTCAGGCGGGGCATCTCGTGCAGCGGCGTGTCACCCTCGGGGAGCGTGACACCCTCTTCGAAGGGCAGGGCAGCGTTGTACCGCCAGACCCCCGAGCCTTCGAACTCGTCGAAGGTCGGCAGGTCATCGTAGCGGACCTCGAGCAGGCCGTCGCAATGGTCGCAGGTGTAGCGAATCTCGTCGAAGGGAGCGAACGTCTCACCACACTCGATGCAGGCCAGCCAGACGCCGTCATCGGCAACCGGCGGCACGTCATCGGTGAGTTGCAGGTCAGCCATTGTCGGGACCATGCTCCCAGTGGGCAAAAGTCGGACGGTTGTCGGCTATACTGCCAGCGTTCACGGCGCGGCAGCTATCACTCGCTGGGCCTGGCGTCGAACTCGTCGATACGGTGATGGACCGCGACAGTCCACTCGTCGAGGGTCTCGTGCATCAGTTCGCGGGCCTCCGACAGCGGTGTCGCGGTGTACTGGTACACGTGGCCGCCGCCGTCGAGCAACCGCCGTTTCCGCGTCGCAAGCCCCTTCTCGCGAAGCGTCGATAGCGACCGGTTGACGTTCGAGCGATCCCGACCAAGTTCGTCAGCGAGTTCCTCGACAGTGCTTGCAGGTGTTTCGAGCAATGTCTGATACGTCCGTACCTCGTGTTCCTGAACGCCGAACACACAGGCCATCACATCCGAGAGATTCGGTTCGTCGTCGACCATCAGCTCGTGGAACTGGTCCGGAGATGGGTTGACAGACATACCCACCTGTATACTTCCGACCCGGATAAACTGGGTCGTTACCTCAACCTCACCGCTCTGGTGTCGGTGCTGCCCGATTTCGGACACATCAAATCGTCTACTGTTTCAGGGTGGACTACAAACTAGCCGGACACCGGCAGCAACTGGTGCTGTGAGGAACGTTGTCAATGCTAGCAAAAAGGGTGCCGTTTCAGGTGGAGAGTTCCCCGAGACGGAATTGTTGTTGTCTCAATTTACAATCACCCTCAAAAGACTATACTATATAGTTACAGATAAGAAGTATTAACACTCATCGACGGGTGTCAGTTAAAAAGAAGTAAGCGCATGTCCCGTCGTGGTGTTCGAGCTACGATGAGGATGCTAATACTTCCCGATCCCAGAAACCAATGAATTACAGGAGTTTCGACCATCTCAGTGCTGATACGCAGGAGTGGATCGTCGATCTACCAGACGGCCTGGATCTGATCGTCGGAATACCCAGAAGTGGCATGTTAGTGTCAAACTTACTCTCACTGCATCTCAATCTCCCGATGACAGATATCGACGGGTTGCGGGAGGGCAGACTCCTGCAGACGGGGGAGCGGTATGATGGTGAGTTCGACCTCTCGGAGTTCTCGAAGATACTGGTGGTCGACGACACCGTCTACACCGGAAGCGAAATGACCGAGGCGCAGTCGACGATTGGCGGGTTTGATCTGTCCGCGGACGTGTACTACGGCGCTGTGTACGTGGACGAGGGCTCCGAGCAGTTCGTCGATACGTACGCCCAGACCCTGGCGTTCCCGAGAGTATTCGAGTGGAACATGATGCACCACGACTTCCTCGAGGACTCCTGTGTCGACCTGGATGGCATCCTCTGTCGCGACCCGACACCCAAAGAGAACGACGACGGGTCGAAATACCGGGAGTTTATTTCGACTGTCGATCCGATCTGTGTTCCCTCGGTGGAAATCGGGAAGATCGTCACCTGTCGGCTGGAGAAGTACCGCAGCGAGACTGCCGCCTGGCTTGAGGAACACGGGATCGAGTACGACGAACTGGTGATGATGCAGTACCCGGACAAAGCCACGCGGGTCGCCGCAGGCAACCACGGCGAGTACAAGGCCACGGTGTACCAGTCCTCGGACGCCAAACTGTTCGTCGAAAGCTCACACTCTCAGGCGCGGACGATCGCTATGCAGACGAACAAACCCGTCTACAGCAAGGAGCAAAACCGGATGCTCCAGCAGGGGTATCTGAACCGCGTCACCAGAAACGGCCAGATGTCTATTGAAGCCGTCAAATCTGACCCGCTCAGATACGTCGAACAGTTCAGGTCGGACCCCGTCGACTTCGTCAAGCGGGCTTCGTCGGTGTTTCTCTGATTTGCAGCGGTCACCTGCCACGGCCTCCGGTGGGCCCAAACGCTAACCACGAGACGCCCGTGGGTCCGACCATGGATTTGGGACCACTCGCAGAGACAACTGTACTCGTCACCGGAGCGAGTTCGGGTATCGGCGCGGCGACCGCCCGGAAGCTGGCCCGCGACGGGGCTGACGTGGCGTTAGTTGCCCGCCGGGAAGACCGCCTCACTGAACTGGCCGACGAAATCACCGACAACCACACCGTCGATACCCACGTCGTGCCAGCCGACGTCAGCGACCGGGCACAGGTCACGGCCGCTATCGAATCGACCGTCGAAGCGTTCGGCTCACTTGACGGCGTTGTCGTCAACGCCGGGGTCGGCCGCGGGTCGGACGTTGAGACGCTGTCAGACGAGCAGTACCGGACGATGATGGACGTCAACGTCGACGGCGCGTTCTACACCGCCCGCGAGTCGCTCACCTATCTCCGGGACGGGGCCGGGTCGCTGGTGTTCGTCGGTAGCTTCGCCGGGCAGTATCCCCGGCCGTTCAACCCCGTCTACGCCGCGACGAAGTGGTGGCTCCGTGGCTTCGCACATAGCCTCGCCGGCCAGGTCGGTGACGACGACATCGGCGTCACGGTTGTCAATCCTTCAGAGGTCCGGTCGGAGTTCAACTCCGAGGACGGAACGGCGTTCAACGAGCGGTTCGAGCCGGGCGAGGTGACCGAGCCCGAAGAGGTAGCCGACGCTATCGCCTTCGCCATGCGACAGGAGCCACCGACCACCATCAACAGCATCGACGTGTTCCGCCGGGACAAATTTAGCCACTTCTAGCCTACCACCTTTTTCCACGGGGGCATCGCGCTCGCCGCTGGCGAGCGCTCAACCCCCGCGCAAAAACGTCCTCAGAGGTCGGAGACTTCTGATGGGCTGCACAAGAGCTTCGCTCTTGTGAACGTGGGCGAAAAAGGCGCGAATCGCTCCGCGATTCGCGTGAAACCGCGGGCCGTCGGCGCACGGTACAGTGGCATCGCCACAGACCGCTTCCGCCCGGCTAACCACTCTAAATCTTCGGGCCGGCCGATTACTACGCCTGCTCGGACAGCCACACGAGCAGTCCCTTCTGGGCGTGCAGGCGATTCTCCGCCTGATTCCAGACGACAGCGTTCTCCGATTCGATGGCAGCGTCGGTGACCTCCTCGCCGCGGTGGGCGGGCAGGCAGTGCATGAACGGCCGGTCCCCAAGCAGGTCCGGCGTGATCTGGAACCCCTCGAAGTCCGCGAGTTTCTGGTCGCGTTTATCCTCCTGGCCCATGCTGACCCACACATCGGAGTACACCACGTCCGCGCCAGCCACGGCGGCCTCTGGGTCGTGGGTCGTCTCAGGCGCGTTACCGAAGCCGGCGGCGCGGTCGGCCACATCATCAGAGATGCCGTAGCCCTCCGGCGTGGCGACGGTGAGGTCGAGGCCGACCATCGCTGCGCCGATGACGAACGACTGGCAGACGTTGTTACCATCGCCGACCCACGCCACGGAAACGTCCTCAAAGTCGCCGAACTGCGCACGGATGGTCAGCAGGTCGGCGAGCGTCTGGCAAGGGTGGGCGTCGTCGGTCAGCCCGTTGATGACCGGAACGTCGGCGTATTCGGCCAGTTCCTCGGCGTCCGCATGGTCGAACACGCGGGCCATGATGAAATCGACGTAGCGCCCGAGCGCACGGGCGGTGTCTTTCACCGGTTCGCCGTGGCCCAGATGGATGTCGTCGGGGCCGAGAAAGACGGCGTGGCCGCCCAGTTGCGTCATCCCCGTCTCGAAGGAAACCCGGGTCCGCGTCGACGGCTTCTCAAATATCATCCCGAGTGTCTGCTGGTCGAGCAGGTCACTCGTGCTCCCCTCGCCGTGGTCGGCCTTGATGGCCGCGGCGCGGTCGAGGACGGTCACCAGTTCGTCGGTCGTGAGGTCGTCGACGTCGAGTATATCCATCTCAGTCCTCCAGCAGGCGTTCGGTCGCGGTTTCGAGCACCGCGACGGAGCGGTCGTATTCGTCGAGCGGGAGGTGCTCGTTCGGTGCGTGGTCGAGGTCCGAGTCGCCAGGCCCGTATGTCACCATCGGACAGTCCCACGTCTTCGCGTAGACGTTCATGTCGCTGGTGCCAGTCTTGCGAAGCAGCGTGGGCTCGCCACCCTGCTGCCGGATGGCGGCCCGGAACGCCCGGGCGGCGCTAGTTCGGGGGCTCTGCATCACCGGTTCGACCTTGTCGTCCCAGTTGACCGTGCCGTTCTCCAGAAACCCGTCGGCGATTTCGCGGATTTCGCCGGTGCTGTACTCCGGCGGGACGCGAAGCTGGACATCCATCGTCGCTTCGACGCTCAGCCCGTCGCTCGATGTCCCGCCGTTGAACTCAACTGGCTTGCAGGTGACGCGCTCGAAGACGGGGTGCCACTCATCGGTGGCGAACTCGTCGTCAACCGACGACCACCAGTCGATAGCGTCCTGAATGGCGTTGTTCTCCGGGCGGGAGGAGTGGCCGGACTCGCTGGTGGCGACGTAGGTCCCGGCCAGCAGGCCGCGATAGCCAAGCGTGATGCCCTCCCAGCCGGAGGGTTCGCCGTTGATCACGGCACCGGGTTCCAACTCGCGGTCCTCAACGAGGAATCGAGCACCTTTCGAATCGACCTCCTCGCCGACGACGCCGACGAACGAAGCCCCGGTGCGGACGGCGGCGACGGCCATCGCACACAGCGGCCCTTTCGCGTCGACGCTGCCGCGGCCCCAAAGCACGTCACTCTCATCGTCCTCCTCGACGCGAACCGGGATGTCGCCCGGGACGGTGTCGATGTGAGAGGTGAGCAAGACGCCGTCATCTGCGGGCGCGCGGACGTTGCCAACTTCATCGAGCCACGCCTCGCGGCCGTGGGCCTCGAAGAACTCGACTAACCGTTCGGCCGCCTCCGTCTCGTTCCGCGAGACAGACGGGATGCGGACGACAGCTTCGAGCAGGTCACGTGCCTCGGTGTCAGCCTCGCGGCTCGCGGCTTCGCTCATTCCACCACCTCCGCCATCGCGTCAACGACGGCGTCAGCGTGGTCCTTATCAATGGTCAGAGGCGGGAGCAGGCGGATAACCGTGCGGCCGGCCGGCAGCGCGAGCACCTGATGGTTCAATGCGAGCTTTTTCAGCGCCGCGTTCGCGCCGCGGCCGACCTCAACGCCGATCATCAGCCCCTCACCGCGGATGTCCCGCACGTCGTCACCGATAGCTGCCTCCAGTTCAGTCAGGAGGTAATCGCCGATAACGGCGGCGTTGCCGGGCACCGAGTCCTCGATGATGGTCGAGACTGTTGCGCCGGCAGCCGCCGAGATGACCGGCCCGCCGGAGAACGTCGAGGCATGGGAGCCGTAGTCCTCGGCGATCCAGTCCCGGCACAGCGTCGCGCCGACGGGGAGGCCGTTGCCGAGCCCCTTCGCCGCGGTTATCATGTCCGGCGCGACGGCGGCGCGCTGGGAGTTCCACAGCGCACCGGTCCGTCCCATCCCGGTCTGGACCTCATCGAAGATGAGTGCTGCCCCGGCGTCTTCGGTAATCTCCCGTGCGTCTTCGAGGTAGCCGTCCGAGGTAGGATTGATACCGCCTTCGCCCTGAACAGGTTCGACGATGAACGCGGCGGTGTCCTCGTCGACGGCCTCCTCAAGCGCCTCGCTGTCGTCGTAGGGGACGAACTCAACATCGCCGATGAGCGGCTCGTAGGGTTTCTTGTACTTGTTTTTCCACGTGGTCGCCAGCGCGCCCATCGTCCGGCCGTGAAAGCCCTGCATCGTCGCGACGATTTTGGAGTTCCCCGTCGCCGACCGGGCGAACTTCAGTGCGGCCTCGTTGGCCTCGGTCCCGGAGTTACAGAGCCAGGTCTTGTCAATCGGGTCCGGTGCGGTCTTGGCGAGCAGGTCGTACAGCGCCGTCCGTTCGGCGTTCGGATAGGACGCCTGAACGTACGTTATCTTCTCTAGCTGTTCGCTGACGGCGCTGTGGACCGCCGGGTGTTTGTGGCCCAGCGGGACACAGGCGTAGGATGCGCCCATGTCTAGATACTCTGTGCCGCTGTCGTCGTAGACGTAGGCACCGTCGCCACGTTCGATCTGGATAGGTTTCTCGTTGAAAACGAATCCGCTCATTGTTCCTCCGTCGCTGTCTGGTCTGTGTCCTGTTCGAGTGCGCTCGCGTGAACGTGGGTTCCGCCGCCGTCAAGCGCCGAGAGAATCGGTGACTCGGCGTTGGCGTCTGCCACCACGACCTCCGATGCGCCGCCGTCGAGCGCCTCCTCGGCGGCCATGATTTTCCGGCCCATGAATCCCTCTGCAGCGTCTTCAAGAGCGTCCCAGTCGCTTGCCGTCTCGACCGATTCGATGAGCGTCGACGGGTCATCGGGGTCCGCGTAAACGCCCTCGACATCAGTGAGGAGCACCAACTGCGCATCGAGTTCGCCGGCGATGGCCGCCGCCGAGCGATCGGCGTCGGTATTCACTGGAATTACCTCACCGTCATCGTCTCCCGCCATGGGTGGCCCAGCCACCGGCGTGTACCCATCGCCGAGCAAGGTCTCCAGCAGGTCACCGTTGACCTGCTTGATCGTGCCCGAGTGGTCGCCGCGGCGAATCTTCTTCTTCCCGTCCTCGACGACCCGCACTGCGGACTTCCGCGGTCCGTAGAGCAGTTTGCCGTCGACGCCGGTGAGCCCGACCGCATCGACGCCCTCGCTCTGGAGGCCGGCGACGAGCTGGGTGTTCAGATGCCCGAAGGCCATCTCGAACACCTCCATCGTGGTCTCGTCGGTGAACCGGCCGACGACGCCCGACGGTGTCTCGACGTATTCAGGCTCGACGCCGAACCGTTCGAGCGTCTCGTCGACTTTGGTGGAGCCGCCGTGTACCACGACGACCTGCTCACCATCGGCCACTAACGATGCCACGTCCGCAAGCGCCCCCGCAGGGTCGACCGCGCGAGCGCCACCGACTTTGATAACGACTGTCATAAGAACTCAGGTCAGGGGTTACGGTGCGCCGACGGGGTGGAGCCCCTGAAACTCCAGCCCCGCCGTCTCTTCGATGCCGAGGGCGACGTTGGCCGCGTGGACCGCCTGGCCCGCCGACCCTTTCATCATGTTGTCGATGGCCGAGAACACGACCAGTCGCTTGTTGCCGGGGTCGAGTTCGAAGCCGACCTCGGCGCGGTTCGTCCCCGCGACCGACTTGGGTTCGGGGTAGCGGTAGACGCCGCCACCGCCGGCGACGAGTTCGACGAACGGTTCGTCCTCGTACTCGCCGCGGTAGGCTCCCCAGAGGTCGCCCTTCGAGACCGGACCCTCGGGGAAGACGTGACAGGTCGCGCTCGCGCCGCGAATCATGTCCACCGCATGCACGGTAAAGGACACGTCGATGCCGAGGAACTGCTGTATCTCGGCCTCGTGGCGGTGGCCCGTGGGCGCGTACGGACGGACAACGCCCGAGCGCTCGGGGTGGCTGGAGGCCTCGCCGCCGCCGGCTCCGCCCTCGCTTGACCCGACCTTCACGTCGACGACGATTTGCTCGTCGCCGCTCAGGATGTCGGCCTCGAACAGCGGGAGCAGGCCCAGGATTGTCGCCGTGGCGTTACAGCCGCCGGAGGCGATGAGGTCCGCACCTTCGAGGTTGTCGCGGTTGAGCTCCGGCAGCGCGTACTCGCTCTGTTCGAGGAGTTCCGGGCGTGTGTGCCCGTCGTACCACTCGTCGTACTGGGCCTCGCTCTCGAGGCGGAAGTCCGCCGAGAGGTCGACGACTGTGCCGGCGGCCTCCTGAAACGCGTCTATCTGCTCCATCGAGACGCCGTGGGGCGTCGCAGCGAACAGCACGTCGACCGACTCCAGGTCTTCCGGCGAACTAAAGCGTAGGTCCGAGTGCCGAAGGTTCGGGTGCGAGTGCCCGATAGTCTTGTTCTCCTTCGAGCGGCTGGTCGCCTGTGCCAGTTCGAACTCGGGATGGCCGTCAAGCAGGCGAAGCAGTTCCCCGCCGGTGAAGCCGGAGCCGCCGACGACGCTTGCCGTGTACGTCATGCTGTCACCTCGGCGTCGGTCTCGGTCGCCGCCTTCTGTTCGAGCCAGTCGACAACCTTCGCGGGTACGTCCACGTCGGTGACCTCGTTCAAGGCCTTGAATTCGACAGTGTGGTTGACCTCGTGGACCGTGTAGTCCTCGAACTCACGCGCTCGCGGCTCGCCTTGCTCACGGCTGTCGCCGTTCGCATTCGAGGCGCGTTGCGCCTCGCTCTCGCCGCTCGCGTCTTGGGTGTCGCTTTGGGACACCCCCACCTCCATCAGGTCGATACCGAGCAGCCCGCCCCCGACCGCGTCGGAAGCCTTCTCGACTAGTTCCAGTGCGCGGTCGTCGAGTTCGAACTCGTTGGTCTCAGCGCCCTTGGCAGCGTTGGTGAGCCAGTGGTCCGAGGAGCGGACCATCGCCGCGATGGGCTCGCCGTCGACAGCCAGCACGCGCATGTCGCGGCCGGGCTTTTCCACGAACTCCTGTACGTAGAAGATCTTGTGCTCGTAGTGGCCAAGTGTCTCCTTGTGTTCGAGGATAGCCTCAGCGGCCGAGCGGGAGTCGATCTTCGCCATCAGGCGACCCCACGAGCCGACAACGGGTTTGAGGACGCAGGGGTAGCCGAACTTCTCGATGGATTCCAGCGCGGCGTCCTTCGTGAACGCCACGTCGGTGTTGGGCGTCGGCACGCCCGCGGCCTCTAACGCGAGGCTGTTGTTGACCTTGTCTGCACAGGTGTCGGCGACCTCGGGACCGTTGACGACCGGCACGCCGTAGGCCTCCGCGAACTTCGTCGCGTACACGCTACGACTGGTCGCCAGACAGCGGTCGACGACGATGTCCAGATCCTCGAAGGCCTCGGGGGCCTCGTGGATATTGAACTGCTGTTTGCGAACGTCTATTTTCTCGATCTCGTGGTCGCGCTCGCGCAGTTCCGACAGGAGCAGCTTCTCGTCCCGGCGGATGCGCGAGTAGAGGAGTCCGACTTTCATACTGAGTCCTCCGTGGGTTCGCGGCTCGCAGCGTCGAGCGCCACGGTCACGTACGGCGCCGAGCGCCGCGCCACCGCGAACACCTCACTCACCCCAGTCCTCTTCGAGCTCGGGTGCGCTGTCGAGCTCGACAGGGTCGGCGCCAACGACTTCCAGTTCGGCACCGCAGGTGGCACAGTCAACGATCTCTCCGACTTCGAGGTTGTCGTGCAGGGACACGTCCGCCCCACACTCGATGCATTCTGCCATTGTAGTTCATCCTGTGACAGGGATCCACTTAAAGCCTTCGAACATATCAGAATAGTTTAACAATATATACTGCCCTCTAATCGTATCAAAGCTCCAAATCCGCCACGTTTCCGAATCGTGTATCAGAAGTATGGTATAATTGTCCCGCGAGGGGACGGTGGTCGGTCAGACATATCGGTCCACCTCCGTCTGGCGGCGGTCAGCCGCCTGTGAAACCGCTTGCCAGCGGTCAGTCAGTGCCTCGCTGTCGGCGGCGAGTGCGTCTTCGGCTACCGACACCTGCTCGGCAACAGCGTCGGGGGCCGGGCCACCGCGAGAGTCCCGCATCGCGACACTTTCCGCTGGGTCAAGTGCGTCCTCCAGCGCGTCGCGGTCGACGTAGGCTGACAGAGGCTCGCCCAGCACGTCCTCGGCGACAGCCGACAGTGCCTCGTAGTCGGGCGCGTCTTCCTCGGACCCCAGGCCGGCGGCGGCCTCGGCAACGACCTCGTGGGCCGTGCGGAACGGGACACCGGCCATCGCCAGCAAGTCCGCCACGCCAGTCGCCGTCGCAAAGCCATCAGTGGCTGCGGCTTCGAGCGTCTCGGCAGGCCAGTCAGCGGTTGCGACCGCGCCCGCGGCGACTGCCACGCTCTCGGTGACGCTGTCGATGGCGTCCCAAGCGTGGCGACCGGCGCGCTGCAGGTCGCGGTTGTACGCGCGAGGCTGGCCCTTCAGGTTAGTCAGCAGGCCGTTCAGCCCGCCGACGGCGTCGCCCGTGCGTCCACGGACCAGTTCCAGCGTGTCGGGGTTCTTCTTCTGGGGCATGATCGAGGAGGTCGAGGCGTAGTCGTCGTCAAGGTCGACGTGGCTCTTGCTCGCCATCACGACAACATCTTCGGCCAGCCCCGACAGAGTCGTCGCCAACGTGGCGACAGCGCTGGTCGTCTCGACGAGGAAATCACGCGTCGCCGAGGCGTCCATCGAGTTCTCCGCCACCGAGTCGAACCCGAGCAGTGCCGCCGTGCGCTCGCGGTCCACGTCGAAGGGCGTCCCAGCGAAGGCTGCCGACCCCAGCGGGTTCTGGTTGACACGCTCGTAGGCATCGAGCAGACGCGCGGTGTCGCGCTGGAGTGCCTGCTCGTAGGACAGCACCCAGTGGGCGACCGTCGTCGGCTGAGCGGGCTGGAGATGCGTGTAGCCCGGCATCACCGTTTCGCGCTCGGCACGAGCCACCTCGATGAGTTGCTCGCGGGCACCGATGACGGTCTCAACGAGGGCCAAAATGTCCTCGCGCAGACGATAACGGATACAGGCCGCCACTTCGTCGTTGCGCGAGCGGGCGGTGTGCATCTTCCCGCCCGACTGCCCGACACGCTCGATGACGGCGCTCTCGATGGCCTCGTGCACGTCTTCGCCGTCGGGGAGCGCCCCGTGACCGGCATCTTCCACGTCCGCCAGCGCGGCCAGTACCTCGCCGGCCGTCTCGCGGTCGATTATCTCCTGTTCGGCCAGCATCACGACGTGGGCGCGGTCGACTGCGAGGTCAGCCGCGAAGATGCGCTGGTCGTCGGACAGCGAGGAGAGGAACGACCGGGCGGGCCCGCCCGCGAAGCGGTCCCGGCGGACGACCGTCTCGTCGCGGTCGTCAGCGTTTGCCGTCTCGTGGTCCTCGCCGTCGCTCATTCGATTACTCCTCCGTGTCCTCGTTCGCGGCGTGGTCGCCGCTACCGTCTGTCACGGCGGCCCCTTTCTTCGCGTCGTCCAGAATCTTGTTCGCGAGGCGGGACTGGAAGCCGTGGTACTTCGCGACGCCGGTCGCGTCCTGCTGGGTGATACCGCCGGAGACATCCTCCTCGTTGAACGAGGCCGCCGACTCGCTGTAGACGGCGTAGTCGGACTCGCGCGAGACCGGGCGGCAGTGGCCGCCTTCGAGTTTCACCGTCACAGTGCCGGTGACGCGCTCGTTGGTGTCGTCGATGAACGCTTCGAGTGCGCCCGTCAGCGGCGCATCGACGAGGCCCTGATAGGCCTTCTGGGACCACTCCTGATCGACCTGAGCCTTGAACTGGCGTTCTTCTTGTGTAAGGACGAGCCCCTCAAGCGCCTCGTGGGCCGTCAGCAAGACAGTGGCCGCGGGGTGCTCGTAGTTCTCGCGGACTTTCAGCCCGAGCATGCGGTCCTCCATCATGTCCGTGCGACCGATACCGTGGGCACCCGCCTGCTCGTTGAGTTGCTCGATGAGCTCGACCCCGCCGAGTTCCTCGCCGTCGACGGCGACGGGAACGCCCTCCTCGAACGCGACCTCGACTAGTTCGGCGTCCTTGTCGGAGGGGTTGTCGGTCCACTTGTAGATGTCGTCGGACGGAATTGTACTCGGGTCTTCGAGTTCGGAGCCTTCGATGGAGCGGCTCCAGAGGTTCGTGTCGATCGAGTAGCGACCGCCGTCGCCGCCCTCGACGGGCAGGCCCTTCTCCGCGGCGTACTCGTTCTCCCACTCGCGGGTCAGCCCGAGTTCGCGGACCGGTGCGATGACATCGAGGTCGGAGTCGCGCCAGACGGACTCGAAGCGGAGTTGGTCGTTGCCCTTGCCGGTACAGCCGTGTGCGACGGCCGAACAGCCCTCATCTTCGGCGACCGAGAGAATGGCTTTGGCGATGACCGGGCGCGCGAGGGCGGTTCCGAGCGGGTAGCCCTGATAGTCGGCGTTGGCCTTGACGGCCTCCATACAGAGGTCCGCGAACTCCTCGGTGGCGTCGACGACGTGCTGTTCGACGCCCAGTGCCTCGGCGGTCTCCTCGGCCTCCTCGAACTCGTAGTCGGGCTGGCCAACGTCGACGGTAACGCCGATGACCTCGTCGTAGCCGTACTCTTCTTTCAGCAGCGATACGCAAACTGTCGTGTCGAGCCCGCCCGAGAAGGCGAGCGCGACGGTTCCGTTTCCTTCTGGCATGGATGTGTTCTGGATTGGTTCCGTGGTGTGCCTGTCGGTTTCTCGATCAAACAATGGATCGAGTATCCCATCGAACCGACGACGACGGCGTCTAGCGACGAAGCGAACCTGTCAATTGAAGAGTAAGTAGTAGTGGGCCTAGAAACGGCCCGGTCGTCGTCGTCGTGGGGAGAAACGGAGGGACCCCTCGCTGTCCGCAGCGAGCATCGTGGAGAGAGGGGTCCGCGTCATGTACTTTCTGCTGTGTGACTCGGGTACTAATAGTTTCCGTGTTCACAGTGGCGTGTGTATAGACAACAAACACCGGACATCAGCAGTCATCGCGTCGCCCATAGCGACCAGCATCGACAACAGACTGGCGTGTGACGAGCGTTAAACGGTGTATTCGTCTTCGGTCTGGCTATTGGCCAGCATCGACAGTGTCGGACCCGCCACCCGGCGACTCGGTTTCCTCGCCATTGGTGGCCGTCTCGTTGGCTGGCGTAGCGTCGGCAGCGTCCGTCCGTTCACCCGCCGGGGTCCGCTCCGGCCCGGCCCCCGAGCGGTCACCCACTTCGGTTCGGTTCGCCGCATCACTGCCGCGGTCACCGGCAACCTCAGGTCGAGCCTGCTGCCCGACGTTCGGGCCGGCGATACCCTGTGCGATAGCGGCGACTTCCGGTCCGCTCAGTTCGCTCGCGCGCTGTGAGAGGTCCTTGATCGCCGTCGCATTGATCCCCTTCTTTTCTAGCACTTCAGTGGGGAGCTGACTGGCGGTTTCGTTCGTCTCGGTAGCCAGTCGCTGAACGTTCCTCGTCTCCGCGTGGAGCTGGGCGGCCTTCGCCCGGTACTCGCCCTCACTCATCGAGCCGTTCTCGCGGGCTTGCTCCAGCGCTTGCTTTCGCTGTTGGAGTTCGTCAAGTCGGGACTCGGAGTCGTTCACCTGCTCGGCGACGACAGACGCCTTCGCATCGTCAGTGTTCGCCTGTGCGATGCGGACCTCGAAGGTCCGTGACTGGACCTCGCCGTCCAGTTCAGCTTCCTGCACGCTGACGACGCCTGCCAGCTGTGCGCCGGGGGCCGTCGGGTTCTCGTTGGCCTGTTCGGTCACCGCTTCCGTTTCCTGTGCCATCGTTGCGGCGGGCACTGCGGCGAGCGTGCTCACCACGAGCAGCAGCGCCAGCAATACCGGGGTGGCTCGTCTCATTCTATCCAGTACTTGTCCATCCAAGACCCTATAAATAGGCGTCAGTGATGCCGGGTTAGCGCCGATTAAGCCGGATTAAAACCGCAATACTGCGCTCGAACCAGCTGACAGGTTCCGGTGAACGGTCGGTGTCTTTATTACTGTGTTTCGCCGTCGCTGTCGGTTCCGTCGCCCCCGCCGCCGTTGCCACCAGTCACGTCAGTGTCCGGCAGCGTCACCACGTTCTCGCGGCCGATGCGGAACGTCTCGACCTTGTCCTCGTCGCGCAGGCCGCCGATGACCTGGCTCGTCTTGGCGTCGGTCCAGTCGAGTTCGCCGGCCACCTGTTGCTGTTTGAGCCGCCCGCCGTTCGATTCGAGCAGTTGCAGGACCTGCTCCTCGTTACTCAGGAGTTCGGCCGGCGGTGCGCCAGCGTCGGCGTCCGTGCCGGCGGGGGCCTCCGTGTTTGAATCGTCAGATTCGACCATCGACGCCGGTGGTTCGGCCGACTCACCGCCGCCAAGGACACCGTACCGTCGAAGGGCATACGCTCCGGCGGCGATGCCGACCAGCGCGAGGAGTCCGCCGACGAGGAGGCCGTTCGACCCGCTGTCACCGCCAGCGCTGTCCCCCGAAGTGACAACCACTCGTGGCTCCGATTCCCCGAACGTCTGTTGGCCCCGCCAGGTGACAGAGTCGTTCTTCCGTTCGTCGGCCTGTGGCGCGACGGAGTCGGCCTGATAGCCTGCCGGCCAGCGGACAGTCAGTGAGGTCTCGCTGTCCAGAAACAGCCCCGAGAGCGCGTCGCCGATTTCGAGGCGGTCACCGGAGACGCCGGCGAAGTTTGTCCACTGGAACCGGTAGGTGATAACGCCGTACGTCTGGCCGAACGTGTCTTCGCGCGCGCTTACAGTGACGTCCTCGATAGCCATCTCGCGGCCGGTCGCGTTCTCCGCGGCCCCGGCAGTGCGTTGCATCCGGCTCTCGAAGCGGTCCGTGTACGCTGCAGGGTTTGCCTGGATATCCGCTCGCAGGTCCTCGAAGGCCTGCGTGGCGTTGTCGTCGTCTAACCGGATGCGGTAGGCGACCGTCCAGTCGGCGGCCCCATCTGGTCCCACGTCAGCGGTCATCACGACCACGTCTGCATCGACAGACTGCTGGCCGAGGCTACCGAAGCCGGCCCCGGTCGCTGTCGGTACAAGCAGTGCTATCGCGACGAATACGACTACCAGCGTTCCAGCGCTCCGGCCCATCCTACCGCGGCTATCCCCTCAGCAGGTATATCGTTTATTGCCGATTGTGTGAACTGATACGCTGCGACCTTACAGCTCAGGTCGCATCGCTGCCGGAGCCTGAATCGCCGGCCGCTGTGGCCACAAGGGGTTTGCCACGTGAGGGAGTCCTGTCGAGCATGGACAGAGCGAAACTCGACGTGGACACCCTGCTGAAGATTGTCCTCGTCCTCATTGTCGTCTGGTTGGTGCTCGAAATTATCGGTGGGGTTCTGGGACTGTTAGGCTGGCTTCTGGGGCCGCTCCAGCCGATACTCGGCGTGGTTCTGGTCGTCCTCATCGTCCTGTGGCTGCTTGACCGGCTGTAGGACCGCGCTCTTTTTCCCGACAGCAAGCGACCCGCTCACTGTGTACAGCATCAACGTCCCGCTCCCGTCAGCAGTCACGTCGCTGGCGGCCGACCTTGCGGCGGACCTGCCGCTCGCACAGCGACGAGGCCGGGGCGAGCACACGCTGGTCGCCAAGCGGCTGGGCGGTGGCGACCATGCGGCCTACGCTCGACTGGAAGCACAGGGTCGGGAGGCGCTTCGCGGCCAACCGGCGTTCGAGGCGAAGATTGCAGGCGTCGAGCAGTTCGAAACAGCCGTGACCGGGCCATCGCCGGTGGTGTATCTCGCCGTCGAGAGCCCCGGACTGGTCGCCTTGCACGAGCGGCTCTGCGAGCGGGTCGACCCGGTCGACGAAATGGAAGGCGACGCGTACGTCCCGCACGTGACCGTCGCCCGCGGCGGGGACTTGGACGCGGCCGCACGGCTGGTCGAGCGAGACATCGAACCGATTCGGTGGACCGTCGACGAACTCGCCTTTTATGACGCCGACCGAAACCAGCCGGTCAGCCGGGTGTCGTTGCCGGCGTAGCGCTGCTCAGTTGTCTGTCCCGGCACAGTAGCGAACAGGCGGCACGCGTCGGTTCCGGCGCGGTGGTGCCGCACAACTGCTATTCGCGCCGGGCTATGGTTACGTCACAGCGGCCGTGGTCTCGGCTTCGGATATAAACGGTTGGACCGAAAGCAATGCTTTTGGAGCGGCCTACCATCCACTACAGATATGGATTACCGCGAAGTCGACAGTACGTCCGAGTTCGTCTGCCGACTGGAGCACGGTGGGGACTGGCGCGCGCAGATCGAGGCCTTCGCGGACGAACAGGGCATCGACGCCGGCTTTTTTTACGGGCTTGGGGCAGTGCAGGACGCGGAACTCATGTTCTACGACCAAGACCGGACCGAGTACGACTCGCTGACCTTCGACGAACCGCTTGAAGTCGCCGCCTGTATGGGCAATATCTCGCATCTCGACGGGGAGCGGTTCGCCCATACACACGCCGTCCTCTCGCGGCCCGACGGCGAGGCGGTCGCCGGCCATCTGAACGCCGGCACCGTCTGGGCGGGTGAACTGTACGTCCGCGGGTTCGATACGGAACTCCAGCGGGAGCACGACGAGCCGACCGACCTGGACCTCTGGAATATCTAAGATGCGGGAGGCCGACGAACAGTACTTCGAAACGCTCGAAACCCAGCTCGAAGCCGCCTTCGACGTCGCCGAGCGGGCCAAAGAGCGCGGTGGCGACCCAAAGCCCGAAGTCGAGATTCCGACCGCCCGTGACATGGCCGACCGGGTCGAGAACATCCTCGGCATCGACGGCGTTGCCGAGCGGGTGCGGGAACTGGAAGGACAGATGTCCCGCGAAGAAGCCGCACTGGAACTGGTCGAGGACTTCGTCGAGGGGACTGTCGGCGACTACGACAGCCGCGAGGGGAAAGTCGAGGGTGCGGTCCGGACTGCTGTTGCCCTGCTGACCGAGGGTGTCGTTGCCGCCCCAATCGAGGGTATCGACCGCGTGGAACTGCTGGAAAACGACGACGGCACGGAGTTCATCAACGTCTACTACGCTGGCCCGATCCGCTCGGCCGGCGGGACCGCACAGGCGCTCTCAGTGCTGGTCGCCGACTACGCCCGCGCACTGCTTGGCATCGACCAGTACAAGGCCCGCGACGACGAGATCGGCCGCTACGCCGAAGAGATCGACCTCTACGACAAGGACACCGGCCTCCAGTACTCGCCAAAAGAAAAGGAGACGAAGTTCATCGCCGAGCACATGCCCATCATGCTCGACGGCGAGGCGACCGGCGACGAGGAGGTGTCGGGCTATCGGGACCTCGAACGCGTCGACTCGAACTCCCCGCGTGGCGGGATGTGTCTGGTACTGGCCGAAGGGATTGCGCTGAAAGCGCCGAAGATACAGCGCTACACCCGGAACCTAGACGAGGTCGACTGGCCGTGGCTGCAGGACCTCATCGACGGGACCATCGGCAAGGACGAAGCCGACGAGGGGGACGGCGCAGAAGACGCGAACGGCGACGACGGTGGCGACGGCGCGGACGACGACGGCGGGGACGAGGCTGACGAGCAGGCGGGACCGCCGCGGGTCGAACCCGCCGACAAATACCTCCGGGACCTCATCGCCGGCCGCCCGGTGTTCTCCCACCCGTCGAAATCGGGCGGGTTCCGGCTTCGCTACGGCCGGTCACGCAACCACGGCTTTGCGACCGCCGGCGTCCACCCGGCAACGATGCACCTCGTCGACGACTTCCTCGCGACGGGGACTCAGATCAAGACCGAGCGGCCGGGGAAAGCCGCCGGCGTCGTGCCGGTCGACACCATCGAGGGGCCGACCGTACGTCTGGCTAATGGCGACGTGCGCCGCATCGACGACGCCGAGGAGGCACTGGCAGTCCGCAACGGCGTCGAGAAGATACTCGACCTTGGTGAGTATCTGGTCAACTACGGCGAGTTCGTCGAGAACAACCATCCGCTCGCGCCGGCCTCCTACACCGTCGAGTGGTGGGAGCAAGACCTCGCGGCCGCCGGTGCGGACGTGCAGGCGATGCAGGACTCGCCCCACATCGACCTCGCCGACCCGAGCGCCGAGGAAGCCATCGAGTGGGCGACCGAGTACGACGCCCCGCTGCACCCGAAATACACCTACCTCTGGCACGACGTGAGCATCGAACAGGTGTGTGCGCTCGCCGACGCCGTCGAGGACGCACAGGTCGCACAGGCCGACGGTGCGTACGCCGACCCGGAGATGGACGGCACAGCAGGCGATGCGCACAGCGACGACGGCGTGCTCGTCCTGCCACGGAGCGATGCCGTCCAACAGACGCTCGAACACCTTCTCATCGAGCATACGCAGGACGAGGAGACGATTACGGTCACCGACTGGGTGCCGCTGGTGCGGACGCTTGGGTTCTCCCGGTCGCTAGAGCGGGACTGGACGCGAGAAGACCTCTCCGAGCACGCGCGAACCTACGGTGAGAGCGAGTCGCTCGACGCAATCGGCGTTGCCGAGGATGCCGAGCGAGAAGACGGCCAGAACGCCATCAAGGCGATAAACGAGGTTGCGCCATTTCAGGTTCGGGAGCGCGCCCCGACCCGCATCGGCAACCGAATGGGTCGCCCCGAGAAATCCGAGCGGCGGGACCTCTCGCCGGCCGTCCACACGCTCAGCCCCATCGGCGAGGCCGGCGGGGCACAGCGAGACGTGGCCAAGGCGACGAAACACGCCGACGACATGAGCGATACGCCCGGCCAGGTCGAGGTCGAAGTAGCCCGGCGGCGCTGTCCTGACTGCGGGACCGAGACCCACCAGGCAAACTGTGCCGAATGCGGCGGAACCACCGAGCCAGTGTACGTCTGTCCCGACTGTGAAGCCGAGGTCGAGCGCGACGAGTCCGGCCGCGCGGAGTGTGGGCGCTGTGAGACACTCGCCTCACCGACCCAGTACAAAGTGCTCGACCTGCAGGAAGCGTATCGGGACGCCCTGCAGAGCGTCGGTGAGCGCGAAACGGCCTTCGAACAACTGAAAGCAGTCAAGGGACTCACCTCCGAGGAGAAAGTCCCGGAACCGATGGAGAAGGGAATCCTCCGGGCAAAACACGACGTCTCGGCGTTCAAAGACGGCACCGTCCGCTACGATATGACCGACTTGCCGGTGACGGCGGTCCGAGCCTCAGAACTGGATGTCTCTGCCGAGCGACTCCGGGGACTGGGCTACACAGAGGACATCCACGGCGACCCGCTGACCCACGAGGACCAGCTGGTCGAGCTAAAGGTCCAGGATATCGTCCTCTCGGACGGCGCGGCCGAGCACATGCTCCAGACCGCCCGGTTCGTCGACGACCTCTTGGAACAGTACTATGGGCTGGAGCGGTTCTACGAGTTCGACGACCGCGAAGACCTCGTCGGCGAACTCGTGTTCGGAATGGCCCCCCACACCAGCGCGGCGACGGTCGGCCGTGTGGTCGGCTTCACCTCCGCCGCCGTCGGCTACGCGCACCCGTACTTCCACGCCGCCAAGCGACGGAACTGCTTCCATCCGGACACCCGGCTGTGGTACGAGGACGAGAACGACGACTGGGAATACGGCACCATCGAGGAACTGGTCGAAAGTCGACTGGACGACCCCCAAGAGGACGACTTCGGAACGCTCGTACAGGAGTTAGACGGCGACCTCACCGTGTCGTCGCTGGGCGAGAACGGTCCCTGTCGCCAGCCCGTCGACGCCGTCTCGAAACACCCCGCGCCGGACCACCTCGTGGAAGTAGCCGTCGGCGACCGGACGCTCCGTGTCACGCCCGACCACACGATGCTCCGGGCCGGTCCCGATGGAATCGAGGAGGTTCCGGCCAGCGATTTAGCCGCCGGCGACGACCTCCCTGCCTACGACGGCGGCGAGACGACGACGATGACGGCACGCGGCGAGGCCTCGACGGCGGCTACCGACGGCGCAGCCCCGACAGACACCGTCGAGGCTGTCGAGTACGTCGAAAGCGATGTCGACCACGTCTACTGTCTCACAGTCGCCGACACGCACCGGGTTGCCGTCGAAGGGACCTACGTCGGCCAGTGCGACGGCGATGAGGACTGCGTGATGCTCCTGATGGACGGCCTGCTGAACTTCTCGAAGTCGTATCTCCCGAACCAGCGCGGCGGACAGATGGACGCACCACTCGTGATGTCCTCGCGTATCGACCCCAGCGAAATCGACGACGAGGCCCACAACATGGACATCATGGACGCCTATCCCAGGGAGTTCTACGAGGCAACCCGCGAGATGAAAGACCCGACCGAGGTCGAGGACGTGATGAAAATCGCCGAGGAGACGCTGGGGACCGACCGCGAGTACACCGAGTTCCGGCATACGCACGACACGGCGAACATCGCTGCCGGGCCGGACCTCTCGGCGTACAAGACGCTCGGCTCGATGGAGGACAAGATGGACGCCCAGCTGGAGATTTCCCGGAAGCTGCGGGCCGTCGTCGAGAGCGATGTGGCCGAACGAATCATCGAGTACCACTTCCTGCCGGACCTCATCGGCAACCTCCGGGCCTTTTCCAGACAGGAGGTCCGGTGTCTCGACTGCGGGGAGTCGTTCCGCCGTGCGCCCCTGACCGGCGACTGCCGGGAGTGTGGCGGCCGCGTCAACCTCACCGTCCACGAGGGGTCGGTCAACAAGTACATCGACACAGCCATCCGCGTCGCCGACGAGTTCGGTGCCCGCGACTACACGAAACAGCGGCTCAAGATACTGGAACGGAAAATCGAGTCGGTGTTCGAGAACGACCACAACAAGCAGTCAGGTATCGCGGACTTCATGTGAGCCGTCCCGGGACCGCCTTCGGGACGCCCGACCGGGTCCGCCCATCGGGCGGCGTGTGTCAGCGGGCGCGTCCGCGTTCGGGGTGGCATTTAAATTCGAACCGCGTTCTCAGCTCCTTGCAATCCGAGCGGGATATATGATGAATCCTGATAGAAGGCGAGGCAAGAGATGGACCGAGACGTGCTGGTCATCGACGATTCAGTCGACCGTCAGGTGTATGAAAGGGGCCTCAACCCAGCATACAGCTACACACTGGCCGAGACAGTGGACGACATCGCCTCCTCGTTTGCTCGGTCGGAGGTCGTCGTCTACGACCACGGACGGCCGGGGATGGCGTTTCCAGAACTGAAAGAGACGGTACGAGACATCGGTGGGTCGTACTGCGTGCTCGTCGTGACCGGGGCGAAGCCGACGCCGGAACTCCTGTCGCTCCCGTGTACCGATTACCTTCGGAAACCGGTCGACGGGGCGGCGCTCGGGCAGGCAGTCGAGCGGGCGATGGGGCTCTCGGACGGTGACCTCCGGGAGGCGATATCACTGACGCGAAAAGTACACGTGCTTGATTCGGCCCAGTCAGGCAGCGAACTCGAACAGAGCCGGGCGGTCCACGACGCGCGTCGGCGACTCCGCGAACTCGCAAGGCCGGAGGTTCTGTGTGAGATTGAGCGGATTGACGCCGATATCCTCTCTACCCACCTCGACCTGATACGGGGCGCTACTGACGAGCGGCAGGCACCGCGGGCCGACGGCGGAGAGACCGGCGGGAGCCGTCTGGAAAGCGTGGATATCAGTCCCTGGAAGTTCCGGGAGGCAGTCGAGAGCGCTGGCCATGCCGTCGTGTTCACCGACCGAGACGGGATTATCGAGTACGTCAATCCGGTGTTCGAGGAGCTGACCGGGTACGCCGAATCGGAGGTTATCGGTCACACGCCGCGGGTCCTCAATTCGGGTGAACACGACGACGCCTTCTACGAGCGCCTGTGGGACACCATCGATGCTGGCGATGTCTGGCGGGGTGAACTGGTGAACGAGCGCCCCGACGGTGAGCGCTACGTCATCGAGCAGACGATTGCGCCGCTTCCACGCGGCGGCGAGCCGCGCGGCTACGTCGCTATCAACACGGATATCACCCAAAAGCGGCAGCGTGAGGAGAAAATAGAGGCGCTACACGAGGCGACACGGGACCTGCTCGGCGCTGACAGCCCGTCGACGGTTGCCGCCGAAGTCGGCGCGGCCATCGAATCGATTCTGGAGTTCCGCATCAACGTGATCCGCGTCCATCGGGACGGGCAACTCCAGCCTGTGCACGTCAACGACAAGGCCGAGGAGTTGCTAGCGGAGCGGCCGACATACGACGTCGGCGAGGGGTTCCCCGGCGAAGCCTTCGAGGAACAGCAGGCAAGCGTCTACACGGATATCCGTGACCACGACGGCGGCACAGCGCTTGAGCCGGTCGTCTCGTGGCTGTACGTCCCAATCAGCGAGTACGGCATCATCAGCGTGGGACAGACGGACCTGGATGCGTTCGATGAGACCGACCTGAACCTCGTCCAGATTATTGCGAGCAACGCGGAAGTCGCCCTGCAACGCCTGCAAAAAGAGCGGGAGCTACAGCGGGAGAACGACCGGCTCGAACAGTTCGCAAGCACCGTTTCACACGACCTTCGGAACCCGCTACAGGTCGCCAAGGGGACGCTGAGCCAGCTCGACGACAGCACTGCCGGGGTCGACCGGCTGCGGCAGGCCCACGAGCGGATGGAAGAAGTCATCGAGGGCGTGTTGACGCTGACACGGCAGGGGAACCGCGTCGAAGACCCGTCACCGGTCGACCTCGGTGCGGTCGCGCGTTCCTGTTGGACCCACGTGAGTTCCTGTGACACGGAACTGGTCGTCGAGGCGGACAGCCTCGTTGTTTCCGGGGACGACGCCCGCCTCAAACACCTCTTCGAAAACCTGTTTCGCAACGCCGTCACACACGGGCAGGCGTCGACCATCCGGGTCGGACCACTCGACAGCGGGTTTTACGTCGCCGACGACGGGGTCGGCATCCCGGAGGAGGAGCGAAACAGCATCTTCGACAACGGCTACACGACGAGTGCCGACGGGACGGGGCTCGGCCTGACAATCGTCGAGGAAATCGCGAGCGCACACGACTGGGACGTGTCCGTAACCGAAAGCGGGACCGGCGGTGCCCGCTTTGAGTTCGTCGCCGCCACCCAGTACAGGGATGAGTGAGCCGGATGCCACGCGCTTCAGGGCGCTGTTCGAGCACACCGACGATGCTGTCGCCGAGGTCAAGTTCATCGACGACAAGCCGATAATCCGGGCGGTAAATCCGGCGTTCGTCGAACTGTTCGGTGTCGACAGCGAGCAGATACGCGGGGAACCACTGACCGAGCACGTCCTGGGAATCGAACGGGACGGCTGGAAAGCGTCCGACGGAGCGCCAGGCGACCCCCACCCACAGCAGGGCACCGTCACGGGACAGACAGTCGAGGGCCCCCGGCAGTTGTCCTGTCGGGTCGTTCCGACGACAGCGAACCGAGCGCTGACGATATACACCGACCTGACCGAGAGACAACGGCGAGAGCAACACCATCAGGTGCTCCACCGTGTGCTACGGCACAACCTCAGGAACAAACTCGTGCCGCTGCCCGACGGGACAGAGACGCTGGCGGCGGAGCTGTCGGGCGACCTCGGGGCGCAGGCATCCCTGATGGCGACGGCGGCAAGCGAACTGGCCGAACTGAGCGAGATGGCCGGGAAGATAGAGTACGTGATAGGCGCGGCCGCGACGACGGCGTCACGGACCGACCTCGTCGAGAGCGTGCGGTCAGTCCTCGACCGGTACGACGCCGCGACAGTTGACCTCGCTGTCGAGGACTCCGAGACGGTGACCGTCGCCGTCGACGACCGGCTTGAAATAGCGCTGACACAGCTCGTGGAAAACGGAATCAAACACACCGACGGAGAGCCGGAGCTGTCAGTCACGGTGCGGTGCGAGCGGACGGTGGCGGTGGTCGAAGTCAGCGACAACGGCCCGGGATTGCCCGAACACGAGCGGGCGGTGTTGTTCGGCGACAGGCCGATAACGCAGCTCAGACACAGCACCGGACTGGGGCTGTGGCTGACGAAGTGGATACTGGACTGTCACGGCGGAGAACTCGCCTACGACAGGCACGACGGGCGAACGACGCTCACGCTCCAGATTCCGCTCGCTGCGGAGTTCGGTGTCGGCGACAACGACCGACGCCGGACCTCTCAGGGCGACTGACGAGCGCGTGACAGCCGTCCGACGGGTGTTTTTGCCCGTGGCGCTCCTGTCTCGGGTATGGCCTCGTCCCGCGATTCAGCGCCGGCGTTCGACTCCGGGGACCGGTTGGGGACCCCGTTACCGTCGCCCCGACAGACACCCAGTACGATCTATCAGATACAGATCGCGCTGTTGCGCTCACAGGTGGCCACGCTGGAAACCGCGCTCGAACAGGAACGCGAACATCGGCAGGCCGTCGTCGACCGGTACGAGCGCCTTCTCCACGGGGAATAACCCGGAACTGGCTGTCAGAAAATTCCGCTGTGTTACTCGTCGCCGAGTTCGACGTAGGTCGTTTCGATGATGCGGCTATCGTCGTTGAGTCGCTCGATGATGTCCTGTGGCGGCTGTTCGTCGAGGTTGTAGACGGACAGGGCCTCCCCGCCGATGGTCTCGCGGCCGTTGAACATCCCTGCGATGTTGATGTCGGCCTCACCGAGCACCGTGCCGATGAACCCGATGGTGCCCGGCTCGTCGCGGTTGCGGACGACCAGCATGTGCCCGTGGGGGACGGCCTCGATGCGGTGGTCGTCGATACGGACGATGCGGGGCTCCTCGCCGCCGAACTGGGTCCCACAGACGGAGACGGACTCCTCGCCGTCGGAGACGGTGACGGTGATGAGGCTCTGGTAGTCTTCGGAGGTTCGGGTTTTGGACTCAGTCACGTCGATGCCACGGTCCTTGGCTATCTGCGGGGCGTTGACGGCGTTGACTTGCAGGTCCGAGGGCGCGAACACACCCTTCAGCGCGCTGGCGGTGACGTACTCTACGTCTTCCTCGGCGATGTCGCCGGCGTAGGTGACCTGCACTTCGGACATGTGGCCGCCGAACAGCTGGACCGCGATGCGACCGGCAGTGTCGGCGAGGTCGAGGTACGGTCCGACCTGTTTGAACGTCGCCTCGTCCAGCGACGGCGCGTTCAGAGCGTTGGCAACGGGCTGGCCGTTGGCCGCAGCGATAATCTGGTCGGCCGTGGAGGTGGCGACGTTCTCCTGTGCGGCCTCCGTCGACGCGCCCAGATGGGGCGTGACAATGATGTCATCGACATCGAGGAGGGGGCTGTCGTCTGGCAGCGGTTCCTCGCCGAACACGTCCAGTGCAGCGCCTTTCAGAACGCCGTCCTCAACGGCTTCGGCAAGGGCCGGCTCGTCGATGATGCCGCCGCGGGCACAGTTGACGACGTAGCCGCCGTCGAGCAGGGCGAGTTCGTCCTCGCCGATCATGTTCTCGGTCTCGGGGGTCAGTGGCGTGTGGATCGTGATGAAGTCGGACTTGGCGAGGCAGTCCTCAAGATCATCGACCAGTTCCGCGCCGAACTGATCGGCGCGCTCCTGACTGATGTAGGGGTCGAACGTGACGATATCCATGCCGAGGCCGCCCAGCCGTTTGGCGACCTGCTGGCCGACGCGGCCGAAGCCGACGACGCCGAGCGTCTTGTTGTTGACTTCCGTGCCGAGGAACTCGCCTTTGGCCCATTCGCCGCTTTTCAGGCGGTCGTGGGCCTGTGGGATGGACCGGGCAGTGGCAAACGCCATTGCGACAGAGTGTTCTGCAGCGGCGCGGACGTTGCCTTCGGGGGCGTTAGCAACGATGACGCCGTGATCGGTGGCGGCGTCGATGTCGATGTTGTCCACGCCGATGCCGGCCCGGCCGACGATGATGAGGTCGGGCGCGGCCGCAAACACTTCTTCAGTGACTTCGGTGCCCGAGCGGACGATGAGCGCGTTCGCGTCGGCCACCGCATCGAGGAGTGCGTCGCCCTCGACCTCGTAGGCTGTTTCGACATCGTGGCCCGCCTCACGGAGTCGCGTGAGACCGGCGTCAGCGATAGGGTCCGTAACGAGTACCTTCATACCGAATCGAACTTACTGGGGCGGCATAACGCTTGTTTTCTCCGTCCGCGCAAATGCGTACGGGGACTCGGTGGGGAGCAGCAACGCCGCTAACGCAGTACCGTCTCGGGCAGAGCCACTGAAAAAACGAACCGACAGACAACACCTATCGCCAGGCCGGGAGCGAGGCAGCGTCTGCGAGCGGGGTTGTGAGATAGGCGTCGTCTCGGGTCACGTCAGCGAGGATAAACTGGTCCGTTGGACCCTCTTCGACGGACGCCATGATGTCTCCGTCCGCAGCCATCTCGACCGGAACGACAGTATCCGACTCCATGCATGATAATATGTAACAACCCTATAAAAATTTAGCGAAACCCATAGAGGGGGACAGTATGACTCAGGTCCAGCTGTCTGACAATAGTTCGACTCCTGTCAATATTGGGATAAAGCAGTGCATGAGCCGATACACAGAGGGCCTTATACATCAACCATCAGCACCTGTATCCTGTATTCTGTTCAAACACAGATACGAGACGACGATATGGCAGAAGACGTAGTTGTTCTCGAGGCAGTACGGGCTCTCGGTTTCCGAGATGCCGCCTGCACGGTCGTCGACGATAGCCGATGGCCGCCGAGCGTGCCACCTAAATATCGAAAACGGACGGATGTTAAGGACTTAGTAGATGCGGGAAGGAAGTTCTGGCAGTATGAACGTCGCAGACGCTATGACGCCACGCTCGGAGGTCGTCACGGTCACCATCCCTGGGACCCGTGATGACGCACTGGAGTACCTCCAGGAGCAGGCTTTCTCGTCGGTCCCGGTTATCAAGGAGACCGACGACGGCGAGGAGTTCAGAGGGATTATTTCACGCGATGCACTCATCGAGAGCCCCGACGAGGACCAGCTGGCCCTGCTTGTCGAGGAAGTCCCGGCGATCAGTGGGGACACATCTATCGAGGCTGCCGCACAGGTGATGGTCGAGGACGGCGAGCGCCGCCTCCCCATCGTCGACGGCGAGCTCAAAGGTATCATCACAGTGACCGACGTGATTCGGTCCATCGCCAACGGCAACGTCGACGGCGACAAGGTCGTCGACGAACTCGCCAACCGCGACATCAACTGCGTGTACGAGGGGACGCCACTGACCGTCGCCGAACGGGAGCTCTCCCACGCGAACGTCCCATACGGCGTCGTGCTCGGCGACGATGGCGACATGTCGGGGATGCTCACCGAGGTCGACATCATCGCGGTCGCCCGCGTCGTCGAGGGTGAGGACGACACCGGCGACTCCATCGCCAATCAGGACGACGACTGGGCCTGGGAAGGCATCAAAGCCGTTGGCGGACGGTACATGCCCACTCGTAACGTCGAACTCCCGGCTGAACCCGTCCACGAGTTCATGACCGCCGATGTCGTGACGGTGAACAAGCGCCGCACCGCTGAGGAGGCGGCACAGCTGATGATCGAACACGATATCGAGCAGATCCCGCTGCTGTCTGGTGACGAACTCACCGGCATCGTACGGGATATCGACCTGCTGCGAGGCCTATGAGCGAAGGCGAACGCCTCACCGAGCTGGCCAAGCGTCGCGGCTTCTACTTCCCCTCTTCGAGTGCCTACGGCGGCGCAGCGGGCTTCTGGACCTACGGGCCACAGGGCGCTGCGCTGAAGTCGAACATCGAAGACGCCTGGCGGGACCGCTACGTCGTTAAGGAAGGTCATCAGGAAATCTCCGCCCCCGACGTGATGCCCGAGCCTGTCTTCGAAGCGTCGGGCCATCTCGATGGCTTCGACGATATGATCGTCGAGTGTGGCGAGTGTGGCGCAACGCACCGCGCGGACCACCTCGTTGAGGATAATACGGACATCGAAGAGGCCGAATCGCTCCCCAACGAGGAAGTGATGGACCTCATCGCCGAGCACGGGATCGAATGTCCCTCCTGTCACACGTCCCTGGCCGACCAGCCGGTTGACAACTTCAACCTGATGTTCGAGACCAACATCGGGCCAGGGTCGTCGTCGCCGGGCTATCTCCGCCCGGAGACTGCACAGGGCATCTTCGTCGAGTTTCCGCAACTCTCCGAGTACGCCCGGAATCAGCTTCCCTTCGGCGTCGCACAGATCGGGAAGGCCTACCGCAACGAGATTTCCCCGCGAAAATCGCTCGTCCGCGTCCGGGAGTTCACACAGGCCGAACTGGAGCACTTCGTCGACCCCGAGGAAGACGAACCGCCGCTGGCCGAGGTCGAGGACGTGGTGCTCCCACTGTACGCCGCCGCCGAACAACAGACCGATGACGGCGGCCAGCGCGAACTCACGGTCCGCGAGGCCGTCGACGAGGGTATCGTCGAGAGCGAGTGGGTCGCCTACTACCTCGGCGTCTCCAAAGAGTGGTACGAGCGCATTGGCGTCGACATGGACCGCTTCCGGTACCGCCAGCACCTCGCGGGCGAACGCGCCCACTACGCCTCAGACTGCTGGGACGCCGAGAGCGAGGTTGATGGCGACTGGATCGAGATCACCGGTTTCGCCTATCGGGGCGACTACGACCTCTCGAAACACGCCAAACATTCCGGCGAGGACTACACGGTATTCAAGCAGTACGACGAGCCGATTACCGTCGACCGCGCCACCGTCGACCCCGACATGAGCTACCTCGGGCCGGAGTTCGGCGGGTCGGCCGGCGCGGTCGCCGACGCGCTCGGAGCACTGGCCGAGCGGAATCCGGACGCTTTCGACGACGACGAGGTTACCGTCGAGGTTGACGGCGAGTCCCACACTGTCCCCGTTGACAAGACGAACTTCAGCGTCGACGAGGTCACAGAGAACGGCGAGCACATCCGCCCACACGTCGTCGAACCATCTTTCGGCGTGGGCCGCATCATCTACACCGTCCTCGCACATTCCTACGAGACCGACGAGGTCGACGGCGAGGAGCGCACCTACCTCGACCTCCCGCCGGAGCAGGCCCCGACGACGGTCGGCGTCTTCCCGCTGATGGACAAAGACGGGATGGCCGACCTCGCGACCGACATCGCCGACGACCTCCGGGCCGCCGGCCTCTCGGTCACCTACGACGACTCCGGGGCCATCGGCCGGCGCTACCGCCGGCAGGACGAGGTCGGGACGCCCTACTGCGTGACGGTGGACTACGAGAGCCTGGAGGACGATAGCGAGGCGCAACGCGCCTCGGACAGCGCGAGCAGCGCGGAACCTCGTTCCGCGAACCGTTCGAGCGGGCAGAGCCCGCGAGAAGACGGCGATGAGCCGCGAGCGGGAACAGTCACAGTACGCGAGCGCGACACGACCGAGCAGAAACGGCTCCCCATCGACGGGCTGGCGGAGACGCTTGAACAGCTCAGCACCGGCGACCGCACCTTCGACGACCTGTAGATGGCCGACGAGGTCTCCCGGCGGCTCGTCCACGTCACCGGTGCGACGGTCCCGCTTGCGCATCTGCTCCGGCCGGACCTGATTACGTGGCGCGTCGTCCAGGGATTCCTGACTGTGGCGCTGGTCGTCGTGTGTGTGCTCGAGGCGGTGCGGCTGACGACCGGACTGGACTGGGTCGTGTACGACCGACTCACCCGCGAGTACGAGCAGGACAACCCCGCCGGCTACGCGCTGTACATCGTCGGGATAGCCATCGTCGCCTTCGCCGTCGAACTCCCGGGTATGACCGAGACGATTGCCGTCCCGGCGATGCTGATGCTTGCCGTCGGCGACCCCATCAGCGGGCTGCTGGGTTCCAGCGATGCCAGCAACGTCAAACAGGCCTGGGTCCTGCTGGTGATGTTCGGCGTCTGCACGCTGCTCGCCGCGCCGTTCGTTCCCCCCGCCGCCGCCATCCTTGGTGGCGTCGCGGCGACGTTCGCCGACGGCGTCAAGCCCCGCATCGCCGGCTACGTCGTCGACGACAACTTCTCGATTCCGGTGCTTGGCGCACTGGCGATGTGGGTCGGCGTCCAGTACCTGCCCGGAATCGGGCTCTGAGCCCGTTCGTTCACTTTCACCGCGGTATCTGAACCCTTAACCACCGCCGGGACAAACGCGTGGGTAATGGCGACCACCGACGCCGGTGGCGAACACGTCGAACGCCCGCTGGTGACGCCGGAGTTCCTGGAGAACCGCCGCTACCAGACCGAACTGGCGGAGACGGCGAGCGGAGACCACACGCTCGTCTGTCTGCCGACCGGGCTGGGCAAGACGACCGTCTCGCTGCTGGTGACCGCCGAGCGGCTCAACGCCGTCGGCGGGAAGTCACTCATGCTGGCCCCGACGAAGCCGCTGGTCCAGCAACACGCCGAGTTCTACCGCGAAGCGCTCGAACTGGACGACGAGGACGTCGTCGTGTTCACCGGCGAGGTCCGACCCGACGACCGGGCCGCGCTCTGGGACGACGCCCGCATCGTTATCGCGACGCCACAGGTCGTCGAAAACGACCTCGTGGGCAACCGCATCTCCCTTGCCGACGTAACCCACTGCACCTTCGACGAGTGTCACCGGGCGACCGGCGACTACGCCTACAACTACATCGCCGACCGCTACCACGCCGACGCGGAGAACCCGCTGGTAACGGGGATGAGCGCCTCTCCCGGGGACGACGAGGAAGCCATCCTCGAAGTGTGTGAGAACCTCGGCCTGTCAGATGTTGCCGTGATGACCGAAAACGACGCCGACGTGGCCGAGTACACCCACGACACCAGCGTCGACTGGAAACGCATCGAACTCCCCGAGGTCGTCGTGGAAATCCGCGACGCCACCAACGAAGTCATCAAAGACCGCCTGTCGCAGTTGAAAGAACTCGGCGTCACGAACAAGTCCTCGGCGGACATCTCCGAGCGCGAAATTCAGCAGATTCAGGGCCAGTTGCGGGACCTGATGAACAACGACCAGAGCGAGGGGTATCAGGGGATGAGTCTCCTCGCCGAGATCCGGAAGCTCCGGACCGCCGTCACCTACGTCGAGACCCAGAGCGTCGAGTCCCTGCGGCGGTACTTCGAGCGCCTGAAGGAGGCCGCTCGCTCTTCAGGGGCGTCCAAGGCCGACCAGCGCCTCGTCAGCGAGCCAAAGGTCCGCGAAGCGATGCGGAAGGCCGAGTCCTACAACGACCTGCACCCGAAGTTCCGCCAGACCCGGATGTTGCTCGCGGAGACGCTCGGTATCGAGAACGGTGAGCGCGTCATCGTGTTCACCGAGTCCCGCGATACGGCTGAGACGCTCGTCGACTTCCTCTCGGACCACTTCACGACACAGAAGTTCGTCGGACAGAGCGACACCGACGGCAGCGAGGGGATGACACAGACCCAGCAACAGGAGACGCTGGACCGGTTCCGCAACGGCGAGTTCGAGGTGCTCGTCTCGACATCCGTCGCCGAGGAGGGCCTAGACGTGCCAGAGGTCGACCTCGTACTGTTCTACGAACCGGTGCCGACCGCGATTCGGGCCATCCAGCGGAAAGGCCGGACCGGACGACAGGCCGAGGGTCGCGTCGTCGTCCTGCTGGCCGAAGACACCCGCGATGAGGCGTACTTCTGGAAGGCTCGCAACGACCAGAAGCGGATGAAACGCGAACTGAACGAACTGAAAAGCGTCGCCGGTGAACTGGAGGCCCGCCTCGACCAGACCGGTCTCGACGACTACGAGGACGGCGAGGGGACCGCTTCGAGTGGAACCGGCGGGGATGAAACCGCCACACGGAGCGGTGATTCCACCGGAAACGAGAGGGGTAGCGGAGCTAACAAATCAGCCGATGCGGACAGTGGCAGTGACGGGCAGGCTGGTCTGGACGCCTTCGCAGACGACCCGTCAGAGGCGGCCGATGGCGATGCGGGAGCGGCCGAAGTCGACAGCGAAGCGACGACGCGCGACGAAGGGAACGCCGGGACTGCGGGCGAGGGGACTGCCGCGACGACAGACGACGAAGGAACGGTCGCCAGCGCCGGCCGCGACAGTGAGGACGACCCCGTCGAAATCGTCGCCGACCAGCGGGAACTCGACTCGAACATCGCCCGGGACCTCTCGACACGGGACGGTATCGAGACCCGACTCGAAACGCTGGCCGTCGGCGACTACGTCCTCTCGGACCGCGTGGTCGTCGAGCGCAAGACCGTCGCTGACTTCATGGATACACTGACGGGCGGCGACCGATCGATGTTCGAGCAGGTCGGAGACGCCACACGCAATTACGGGCGGCCCGTCGTCATCATCGAAGGCGAGGATCTTTTCGGTGCGCGCAACGTCCACCACAAGGCGATTCAGGGCGCGCTCGCGTCGCTGGCGGTCGATTTCGGCGCGAGCGTGTTGCGGACCAGCGACGAGGACGAGACCGCCGACCTGCTGGAAGTCATCGCCGGGCGGGAGCAGGAAATGGCCGACCGCGAGGTTAGCGTCCACGGAGAAAAGCAGTCGAAGACCCTGCCGGAGCAACAGGAGTACGTCGTGGCCGCAATCGCCGAAGTCGGACCGGTGACCGCGCGCACGCTACTGGAGTCTTTCGGGAGCGTCGAAGCGGTGATGACCGCCGACAAAGACGACCTGCTGGAGGTATCCGGCATCGGCGATGTAACAGCCGACCGGATTCGGGAAGTCATCGCCAGCGACTACGAACCCTAGAACCGCGCTGCATCCAGCGCTTCCGCCGCTTCTCGGGCCGCCTGCAGATGCTCGCGGGCCTCGCGTGGGTTCTCGGTCGCCGCGGCGCGCTCGGCGAAGCGGTGAACTGTTTCAGCCAGTAACGCAGACGCCGCATCCAGATTTGCCGCAACGTCACCGGTCCCGCCTTCGGATGGCGTTGGCTGTCGAGCGGAAACGGGGGGGTTCTGTGACGCTGTCCCACGCGGCTGGTCGTTCGAACTCTGGCCGCTAGGCTCCGACGAAACACCTGTTCGAGCAGTCTGTGACGCTGGCTCCGAGTAGTCGGACTGCCGGGTCGACTGAGCACCCCCCGCTTCAGGTGGAGCGGTCGAGTCGTCCGTCGTGTCCGGCGCACTCGCAGCCGCCTCGTCACCATCGCCGAACTGGACGCGGGCCTCGTCGCTGGGGTCGGCAACCTCGATCTGGTCACCGTCGTCGGTCTGGCCCTCCTGTTCGTCAGCATCCGACGGGTCCGCCCCGCTGGCCTGTGTATCGCGAGCGACCGGCTTCTGGCAGGTGGGGCAGAACTCCTGACCGTCATGCCGGAAGATGGGGTCGCCACACTCGCTGCAGTGGGCGTTCGTCATCGTCGCGCCCTTCAACAGGAGTTCGCTCATTTGCTCGGTCGCCGCCCGGTTGTCCTCCTCTTGCTCGAACTTCTCGCGGAGTTTCTCGCGTTCGGCTTCCTTGTCGAAGTCGCTCATACGAGTCACAACGCCACGGGGCTGAAAACAGTTTACGGGTGCGAGATGTCGATATCGCCTGAACGATATCCGTCGGAATTGGGGTTTCGACACGTTTAACGTTCGCGCCCGAGCCTTTTCGAATGGTATGACAAAGGTAAGCGTAGTCGGCGCAGCCGGAACGGTCGGCGCAGCCGCAGGGTACAACATCGCGCTCCGTGACATCGCTGACGAGGTCGTCTTCGTGGACATCCCGGACAAGGAAGACGACACGGTCGGGCAGGCCGCTGACACGAACCACGGCATCGCCTACGATTCGAACACGCGCGTCCGCCAGGGCGGCTACGAGGATACTGCCGGCTCAGACGTGGTAGTCATCACGGCCGGGATTCCTCGCCAGCCCGGCCAGACACGTATCGACCTCGCGGGCGACAACGCGCCCATCATGGAGGACATCCAGTCCTCACTGGACGAACACAACGACGACTACATCTCGCTGACCACCTCGAACCCCGTCGACCTGCTCAACCGCCACCTCTACGAGGCCGGCGACCGCTCGCGCGAGCAGGTCATCGGCTTCGGCGGCCGACTGGACTCCGCGCGGTTCCGTTACGTCCTGAGCGAGGAGTTCGACGCCCCGGTTCAGAACGTCGAAGGAACGATCCTCGGGGAACACGGCGACGCACAGGTTCCCGTGTTCTCGAAGGTCCGCGTTGACGGCACCGACCCCGAATTCAGCGGGGACGAGAAAGAGCAGCTGCTCGGCGACCTGCAGGAATCGGCGATGGACGTCATCGAGCGCAAGGGCGCGACCGAGTGGGGGCCAGCCCGCGGTGTCGCACATATGGTCGAAGCCATCCTCCACGACACCGGTGAAGTACTGCCGGCTTCGGTCAAGCTAGAGGGTGAGTTCGGGCACGAGGACACTGCCTTCGGTGTCCCGGTCCGTCTCGGGAGCAACGGCGTCGAAGAGATCGTCGAGTGGGATCTTGACGACTACGAGCAGGACCTGATGGCCGACGCTGCCGAGAAGCTCTCGGACCAGTACGACAAAATCTCGTAACCAGATATTACTCGCGGTCGGCAGGGTCCAGGACGGCACCCATCCCGAATATTATTTTGCCTCGCCAGCGGTGTGAAGACGCGGCTGTCACTGCGAGGAGCGCTCTCTGACAAACAGTGGCCGTTACGCGGGCTCGTCCTGCTCGTCAAGCAAGTCGCTATCGCGTCCGTCGTCATCGATATCAGCACCGAGGAGTGATGCCCACTCTTCGAGGTGTGAGTCCGATGTCGAGAGTTCTCGGTGGTTCATGGCGTTATCCGAAGCATCCACGGCATATTATATAATGGTTGTGCCCGCATTGATACATAATGCTGTATGCAGCGGTTCTACGGGGTAATCCGGGATTGGCGAATCACAAAAAGCGCCGAGAAGACCGTGACAATCACTCGGAGCGGATGGTTTCCGGGACCTGAATGGAGTAGTGCCCGTCTTCCTGCAGTGCGATGATGTACTCCTCGCGGTCGTACAGTTCCATCAGGTTCAGTTCGTACTGGCCGGGTTCCAGTACCTTGATCGACTCGAACTGGTCGTTGAGTTCCGCGCGCAGTTCCTCCAGATCGGGACGGTCCTCCCGGTCTGGTTCCGCCGGTGGGTCGGGGTCTGCACCGACAGGGCGGAACTGGTGTTCAGATTCAGACGCAGACGGCGCGTCGGATGGGAGTTCGTCTGGCTCGACAATATCACCGCGGGCACTGGCCTGGGCTGAATCCTCAGCCGCAGACGCACGGTTGGGTTCGGTCGACGGCGAGCCGGACGTGTGGGATGGGTCACTCGGCTGTGCATCAGCCGACCGGTCGGCGTCGAGATGGGACTGCTCGGCGGGACGGTCCCCGTCCGTAGTGGAGCCACTGACGAAGTCGCGCACCGAGGCGGCGGTCTTGCCGACGGTACGGGCGACAGTGCTGTCAGGTCCCGGTGGTTCCGGTGGCTCCGCATCCGGCGTCTCGGAGATGTCGGCCCCCTCGGGCTGATACTGGAACTTGTTCCCGCCGCAGTTGGGACAGCCCGAGAGCATCTCCTTCGACCCGTCGTCGAAGCCACGGCCACAGTCCGTACACTGGTGGGGCATTATTTCCGGGAGACGAGGGCGCTGATGAGCGTTTCGTCCTTGTGGAGCGTCTCTATCTGGTTCGCCGGCCCGATGACTGTCAGCTTCTGGGTCGACTGTTTGCCCATCAGCCGGTCGAGGATGCTGGCGTCGGCGGCCTCAGACTTAGGGTAGGTCTCGATTTCGATGCCGTTGAACTCGTCGGGGCTGATCTCCGTCATCGTCACTTCGATCAGGCGGGACTCCTCGTCGGGTGAGAGTCCCTCTTCGAGGATGACGATGTTGCCGTCACGAACCCCGTCGAGAATCATTCGGATCTTCTCCATCGAGGCCAGCCCGGCCATACGTTCGCCGCTGATGAGGTCGATCTGGACGCCGTCGTCTGGGTCTTTGACTTCTGCCATTATATCACCCGAAGTACTCCGCGATTTTGTCGTAGACTTCGTCCATGTTGTCGCCCTCAAGCGCTGACAGCGGAATCGTCTCGTGCTGGGGGTAGGCGTTTCGGATGCGCTGAACCGAAGACTCCTCCAGGTCGATCTTGTTTGCGAGGATCAACACCGGAAGGTCCTGACTCTCGATGATCCCGATGAGCATGGTGTTGACCTGCGTGAACGGATCGGTCGCGGAGTCAAGCACGTAAATGACGCCGTCGACATCCTCGCGGAGCCAGTGCATCGCTTCGGCGACACCCTCAGTCGCTTCGCGGGAGCGACGGACGGCGTCGTCTTTCTCCATGTCGTGTTCGAGGAACTCGGTGTAATCGACTTTCGTCGTCACGCCCGGCGTGTCGACGATATCGATTGTCACTTTCTTCCCGTCCCGTTCGATTTCAACGTTCTCCTTTCGGCGCGCACGACGAGTCTCGTGGGGAACGTGACTCTCCGGGCCGACGGCGTCGCCGGTCCAGTCTCGTGCAATGCGGTTCGCCAACGTCGTCTTGCCGGCGTTCGGCGGGCCGTAGATTCCGATACGCTTCGGATCCTCTTCGGAGAACAGTGTCGATGCCGCACGTGAAATGCTATCTTTGAGGTTTGTTAACAATCCCATCCTATCCTCCCGCCGCCCGGAGTCGTCCGGTATGGCGGCTCTGCCCGTAAAAGATAGGCGAATTCACTTAAGCCTACGTCAGACATGAGTTTTCTTTTTGACATGAGGGAGCATATCATGGCATAGACCAGCGTGCGGGCGTTGCTACGGGTGTGGAACGGTTGGCGGGGAGCTGTTCGGGTGGAGTCCGGTCATCCGAAACCAGACAATTTAGATTTGGGTGCCCCATCCTAGCCCCCCACCCCTTCGTTTCAAGTGGAACGCCATGCACCCCTGGGGAGGGGTGGGAGAATCGCCGGTCGAATCGGGAGTGTACCAGTTGTTCAGAGCAGCGCGATTCGTGACTTCACTAGCTAGAGCGGCCTAGACACTAGAAAACTGTACACTAACCCCTACTAGCTATTTGTTTTATCTAGTACGGCTTTGGTTCATATGATATCGTATTAAGTCTTTCCCCTTTCTAGAAGACACCATCGGCCTCCCCACCCCCTCCCCCCGGGCCTGTTTCCTGTTCCACCGGAAACGAAGGGGTGGGGGGGGTTGGCCTGTTGCAGTCGGTTTCCGCTGCAAGTGCCGGTTTATGATGCACCCTGCGCATATTCATACAGCGTACTCGCTCTTGGAACTGCGCCACCGCTCCCGTTCCTATCCAATCACTCTCCCGCTGCATCATGTCCACCCGACCTCGGTGAGACTGAAGCTATAGTCCTCTTTAGGACAACAGTACCCACCCGACAGAAACAATCAATATAACAACATATATCTTTCATGGGTGGTGTACCGAAATATTTAATATCGATTCACGGTACGGTTCATGTGGTTCAACTGGACGCACCGGAGAGCGCTGATGCTCACTAACAACGGTACTGACGCACTCCTCGCTCCCTCTGTTCCGGTGTCTCCAACTCGCTCCACATGAAACGAAGGGGACCCTCTTGATCGACTATGACTGACGAAAGCAACAATCCGGCCCCGGCATCCGATCCGTCGACAACAGAGACGTCGAACGATGCTGACGGGTCCGACGGACAACTCGACGCCGAAACGGACCCTGGGACATCGACCGGGCCGTCAGATCTCGATGATGTTATTCTTGACAATCTTGATGCTGGGTCTGACGACCCCTCCGACGAGGCGTCCCGTGGCCTGTTCGATGACCTTCTCGAAGGGGAACCCATTTTCGAGAACAAGGAGGTCCTTCGCCCCTCGTACACGCCGCACAAACTTCCCCACCGCGAGGAGCAGATCAACAACATGGCGACGATTCTCGTCACTGCCTTGCGCGGTGATACACCGTCGAACATCCTCATCTATGGCAAGACGGGGACGGGGAAAACCGCGTCCGCGAAGTTCGTCAGCGAGGAACTCGAAACGACCTCACAAAAATACGAGGTCCCCTGTGAAGTCGAGTATATCAACTGCGAGGTGACCGACACCCAGTACCGCGTGCTGGCGCAGCTCGCGAACAAGTTCATCGACAAGAACGCCCAGCTCATCGACGACCGCATCGCCGAACTCGAGGAGCTTCAATCACAGGCACGCGAGAACACGGCTGCACTCGAAGAGACGGCGTTTGGCTCCCTCGACAATGTCGAAGCCGAAATCGAATCGTTGGAAGCTGACAAGTCGGAGTTCGAGGAAGTTCCGATGACGGGGTGGCCGACGGACCGTGTCTACAGCTCCTTTTTCGACGCCGTCGACTATCACGAGCGCGTGGTCGTCATCATGCTCGACGAAATTGACAAACTCGTCGAGAAAAGCGGCGACGACACCCTGTATAACCTCTCCCGGATGAACTCCGAACTGGAGAACTCTCGCGTCTCGATTATGGGCATCTCGAACGACCTGAAGTTCACCGATTTCCTCGACCCTCGGGTCAAGTCAAGTCTCGGCGAAGAGGAAATCGTCTTCCCGCCCTACGACGCGAACCAGCTTCGGGACATTCTTCAGGCACGCTCGGACGTCGCGTTCAAAGGCGACGCGCTCACCGAGGATGTTATCCCGCTGTGTGCGGCCTTCGCCGCACAGGAACACGGCGACGCGCGCCGCGCGCTTGATCTCCTTCGGACGGCCGGCGAACTTGCTGAACGGGACCAGACGGACAACGTCCTCGAAGACCACGTTCGTCAGGCTCAGGAGAAGATCGAACTCGACCGTGTTGTGGAGGTCGTCCGGACGCTCCCAACGCAGTCGAAGATTGTCCTCTTCGCTATCATCCTCCTCGAAAAGAACGGTGTCCACAACATCAACACCGGCGAGGTGTTCAATATTTACAAGAACCTCTGTGAAGAGATCGACGCCGATATTCTGACACAGCGCCGCGTCACTGACCTCATCTCCGAACTGGATATGCTCGGCATCGTCAACGCTGTCGTCGTCTCGAAGGGCCGCTACGGCCGGACGAAAGAAATCTCGCTGTCAGTTCCAACCGAAGAGACGGAGGCGGTGCTTCTGTCTGATTCGCGACTCGGCGATATCGATGATGTCCAGCCGTTCGTTCAGGCCCGGTTCGACAACTAATCTGCGTGTTTTACGATCTCCATAGTACTCGCTGTTCCAGGTGAAACAGTCCCCTTTGAGTGAGACGAGCTACCCGGATGCCGTCGCGTTCACGGCTGCCGTCTCTGCTTCGTTTGTCACCGCTAGTCCTGTTTCGTTCGCTCCCACATCAGTCGCGCCGGCCTGGTTCCACTGGAGTCGGACCTGCCCCAGCAATGGAACTCGCATCTCTGCGGTCCCGACGACCCACCCGGGCTTGACTGGTTCGCTGATGGGGCTGGAACCGACCTGGTCGTACCGGCCGTTGTTGTCACCCTTGGTGATGAAGCCGGCGTGGTCGGCCGGACAGGAGGTGAGCTCGTCACAGCTGTCCGCACTCCCGATGTAGTCTTGGTTCGCCCGGTCGTACCAGTTCTCGTCCGCTTCAACCCACAGCATCGCCCGGTGGATGATCGGCGTCTGTCGACTGTTGCCGTCGGGTTCGTATACGATAACGTCGCCCGGACGCTGGAACGCTCGATAGCTGTCGTCGTTCGCTGCGGTGACGACACCCTCGTGGTCACCCGGGCCGGAGAACCGGTCCTCTTCCATCACGAACACGAGGTCTCCTTCCTTGATATGGGGGTCCATGCTTGGGCTTTCGATAGCGACGAGTGGGGGCCACACACCACTAACGGCGAACAGTAGCACCCCGACAAGCAGGACTGAGCCGGCGCTACTGACGATATCGGTCACGTACATCATCCCTCCCGGCCTCTCGGTTTCGTCTCCGTCCGACGACCGACGGTCTGACCCGGCCATTCGTACCACGAATACTCGGAGGCGGCCAATCAACTTTCTGTTGTTGGACCGAACACTACCGTCCGATTTGGTCAGCTCGCCGCCGGCGCTGAAACATCTCCGACCGGCATCGACACTGATGTGTGCCATAGCTGGGACGGTTGGACCCGAACGTACCCGAGACGTGGGATCCGGAAGATCCCGGTTCCAATGACCCACTCCGGCCGGACAACGGTACTCGCTCCGGTGACCTGATCGTATTTAGTGTTGGTCACTTTGTTGTCACCTTTCGTAATAAAGCCAGCATGCGGCGCCGGACAGTTCCGAAGCTCGTCGCAACTGTCCGCGTTCCCGACGTACTCTCGGTTCGCGCGGTCGTACCAGTTCTCACCGGCATCAACCCACAGCATCGACCGGTGGATGATCGGCGTTCGCTGCTCGTTACCGTTGGGTTCGAAGACGATGACGTCACCGGGCTGTTGAAAGGTCTGATACCCGGTTTCGGCTCCGGCCGCTGCCGTTACAACGCCGTGACGGTCCTCCTGCCCCGAGAAGCGTTCTGCGTCCATGACAAAGACCATATCGCCGGTGTCGATGTGTGGCTCCATGCTTCCGCTTTCGATGGCGACGAGCGGCGGCCACACCCCACTGACGGCAAACAGGAACCCGCCGACAAGCAGGACTGCCCCGACACTCGTCCCGATGTCACGGACGTACAGGCCAAAACGAAACGAAGGGCTGGCGTCCACAGACTCGTCTGTCCCGCTTGAAGGCGTGCTGTTGGTCGATTCGTCCCGGCCCATCCTACCTCGGATTGCCGACAGCGGGGTATCAATCTTGTGACGGCTGTCGGTCCGCTATCCTTTTGCCCACAGACACGGAGTGTGGAACGTGCCTCTGGAGACGCCGGCACGCATCGTCAGCGAACTCGCGAGCCGCGGCTACAACGCGGAACGTGAGGCAGTGACTCGGATCGCCGACACGCGGGACCCGTCGACGACGCTGGAACGCGCACTCGAAACCCTCCCTGATGAAGCGCTGAAGCTGACAACCGACCACGTCGAATCTGTGGTTGAAGCGATAGAAAACGGTGAGGGAAGGTCAAATACCGAACCAGACCGCGGAAACGAAACAACCGGCGCTCCGACTCAATCACACCCCTCCGTTTCAACTGGAACTGACGCAGCCTCGTCGACCGAACCGGGTGCGTCCGCTCCACCTGAAACGGGGGGGTCACGGGATGTGGACACATCCCTCCGAGCTATCGACGTCGCAAACGATATGACCGGCCAGTCCACTGGGACCGGGGAGTACTCGGACTTCGTCGCGGTGTTCCGAGACCGCTACGAGAAACTGGCGGGCAAACTGCGCGGCAGAGTGAACCACCGGCCGACCGACGCCATCGAGAACATGGGCGGTGGCAGCGACGCGGCGCTGATCGGCATGGTCTCTGACATCCGCTCGACAGCCAGCGGTCACTGGCTGGTCGAACTGGAAGACACGAACGGGACATTCCCCTGCCTGGTCATGAAAGACCGCCCTATCGCCGACCTCGTCCAGCAGTTGCTCATGGACGAGGTTATCGCCGTTGAGGGGACGCTGGCCGACGATGCTGGCATCCTGTTCGTGGACTCGCTGTATTTCCCGGATGTGCCCCGAACGCACAGCCCCTCGACCGCCGACCGCCACGTTCAGGCGGCGCTCATCTCCGATGTCCACGTCGGCAGTCAGGAGTTCATGGAGGACGCCTGGCACCGCTTCACGGACTGGCTCCACACGCCGGAGGCCGAGCACGTCGAATACCTGCTCATCGCCGGCGACATGGTCGAAGGCGTCGGCATCTATCCCGAGCAGGACAAGGAACTGGACATCATCGACATCTACGACCAGTACCGCGCGTTCTCGGAGTACCTCAAGGAAGTCCCGGCGGACATGGAAATCCGGATGATTCCGGGCAACCACGACGCCGTTCGGCTGGCCGAGCCCCAGCCCGGCTTCGACGAGGAACTCCGGGACATCATGAGTGCCCACGACGCGCAGGTCCACTCTAACCCCTCGCTGGTCACTGTCGAGGGCGTCACAGTGCTGATGTACCACGGCGTCTCGCTCGATGAGGTCATCGCCGAACTCCCGGACGAGGAAGCCAGCTACGAGGAACCACACAGGGCGATGTACCAGCTCCTGAAGAAGCGCCACGTCGCGCCGCAGTACGGCGGCCACACCCGACTCGCCCCCGAGGACCGCGATTATCTGGTGATGGAGGAGGTGCCCGACGTGTTCCACACCGGCCACGTCCACAAGCTCGGCTGGGGCGAGTACCACAATGTCGTTGCGCTGAACTCCGGCTGCTGGCAGGCCCAGACTGAATTCCAGAAAAGTGTCAACATCGACCCGGACGCCGGCTTCGCGCCGATTCTCGACCTGGATACGCTTGAGATGACGGTCCGGAAGTTCTCCTAACCCACCTTTTTGCTGCGAGGGTGTCCTCGGCCGCGGAGCGGCCTGCGGGCACCCCCCTTGCAAAAACGTGGGCGAAAAAGGCCGGTCGCTCACTGCGTTCGCGACCGGGGAAACCGCGCGCCGGCGGCGCGCGGTATACTTGTCAACCATGTCTATCTGTAACTGAGGCATGCCTGCCCTTCCCCGGGTCGCTTCGGGTGCGACAGTCGTCGCACCACTCGCTCCCGGCCCGAGTACTTCTCTTCGTGTTCTTCCAGAAGCACGATACTGACTCCACACGGCCTTCCGCGCATGAATGCGTCCGGAAACGGCGCGAAGAATCACCGGTATCTCGTAGCAGTGGCGGGCCTCACCGATTGAGGCGCAATTAAGACCCATCCGGTAAAAGGAGAGAGTATGAGTGACGACCAAGACCACGGATTCGAAACCGATGCGCTGCACGTCGGACAGGAAGAGCCAGACGCCGAGGCCCGTTCTCGCGCGCCGCCACTGTATCAGACCACCTCATACGTCTTCGAAGACGCCGAAGACGCGGCAAAGCAGTTCGCACTGGAAAAGCCGGGCCACATCTACTCGCGGCTGATGAACCCCACCGTCGGCATGCTACAGGAGCGGCTGGCGGCGCTGGAGGGCGGCGTCGGCGCGGTCGCCACCGCCTCCGGCATGGCGTCGCTGAATCTCGCCACCTTCCTGCTCGCAGACGTCGGCGACAACGTCGTCACGGCGTCGTCGCTGTACGGCGGGACCTACACCTACTACACCCACACCGCGCCGCGAAACGGCGTCGAGACCCGCTTCGTCGACACGCTCGACTACGACGCCTACGCCGAGGCTATCGACGAGAACACGGCCTACGTCCACTGTGAGACCATCGGCAACCCGTCGCTGGTCACACCGGACTTCGAGCGCCTCGCCGAAATCGCCCACGACCACGGCGTCCCCTTCTTCGTCGACAACACCTTCGCAACACCGTATCTCTGCAACCCAATCGAACACGGGGCCGACCTCGTCTGGAACTCCACGACGAAGTGGATTCACGGCCACGGCACCACCGTCGGCGGCGTTCTCGTCGACGGGGGCTCCTTCCCGTGGGAGGAACACGCCGACAAGTACCCCGAAATCGCTGGCGACAACCCAGCCTACCACGGCGTTAACTTCCGGGAGCGCTTCGAGGACGCGGCCTTCACCTACGCTGCCATCGCCCGCGGCCTCCGTGATCTGGGCTGCCAGCAGTCTCCCTTCGATGCCTGGCAGACGATGCAGGGTCTGGAGACGTTGCCTGCCCGGATGGACCGCCACTGCGACAACGCCATGGGCGTCGCCGAGTTCCTCGCCGACCACCCCGAAGTCTCGTGGGTTACCTACCCCGGCCTCGAAGACCACGAAACGCACGACACCGCCAGCAAGTACCTCGACGGCGGCTACGGCGGCATGATAACCTTTGGCCTCGACGCGGGCTACGACGCCGCCCGAACGACCGTCGAATCGACGGAAATCGCCTCTCTGCTGGCAAACGTCGGCGACGCGAAGACGCTCATCATCCACCCGGCCTCGACCACCCACCAGCAACTCACTGACGAGGAAAAGGCCGCCGCCGGCGTCACCGACGACATGGTCCGCCTCTCCGTCGGTACCGAGTCCGTCGAGGACATCAAAGCCGACCTCGATCAGGCAATCGGACAGGCAACCAACTAACCAAAGATACTGTATTTTGCGGAGCGTTTCTGGACGAGCGTACCACTGTTCTGCAATAATTCACCTGTTCATCAGGCTTATTACGGGAGAGGCTAATGTATTCAATGAACCGTCGCCGATAGCGAGCACGCGTCGGTTCACGCTCAACCATACTCTGTCATTGGTCCGACAACGACTGCTCGCATCCGTGGGGAGCGTGCCACTCCCTCGTTCAACCTTTCAACCGTCGTATAACGATGAGAATACTTAGTAGCGACTTCTATGTCCGAACACGAAGGCGTCGCTACAGGATTTCTTCGGCTTCCAGCAGGTCGTACAGTTCGTCCATTGTCTCGACCGACGTGTCACACGACGGTGCGACGGCCGGTTTCGGGTCGAAGCCGATAGCCAGATTCGCGACTTCGAGCATCGGCAGGTCATTGGCCCCGTCGCCGACGGCGACAGTCGTGTCCCGGTCTTCTCCAGTAACGGCGGTCACGACCTCCATTGCGTCGTCTTTGGTGCCGGAGATGAGCGGTCCGCGAACTTCGCCGGTCAGCTTTCCGTCTTCCACTGGCAGTCGGTTGGCGACGATGGCGTCGACCTCGACCCCCTCCGTTTCGAGTGCAGCTTCCACGCCGCGCTCGAACCCGCCGGTAAGGATAGCGACGTAGACGCCGGCGTTCCGCAAGGCTTCGATGACTTCCGCCGCGCCGGGGCGCAGGGCGACCTCGTCGAAGGCCGCTTGGGCCTGCTCGTCCGGGAGGTCCTCCAACAACGCACACCGCTGACGGAGGCTTTCGGCGTACTCGATTTCGTTGTTCATCGCGCGCTCGGTGATGTCGGCCATGTCCTCGGCCGTCCCGTTCTGGCTCCCGAGCAGGACTGTCATCTCCGAATCGGAGAGTGTCCCGTCGAAGTCGAAGGCGACTAGCATTACCCGTCCGTTTCGCGTGGAGGGTTTCAAACTATCCGGTTTCCAGCCGACCAACTGGGGTTTATTTTTGTGTATTCCCTGCTACTGTCCCCGTATGGAGCACGTCTCCGTCGACGAAATCGAACCACAGGCGATGGGTGGCGACGTTGACCGGCGTGGGCTTGCGGACCCGCTGGGAACGACGGACGTCGCAATCAACCGGTATGTTCTGGACCCCGGCGAGGCCTTCTCGGGCGGATTACACGCACACCTCGATCAAGAAGAAGTGTTCTACGTCGTTGAGGGCACCGCCACCTTCGAACACCGGACTGACCCCGCCGGTGAAAGTGAGATGGTCACCGTTGGTCCCGACGAAGTCGTCCGGTTCGCGCCCGGAGAGTATCAGCAGGGCCGGAACGAAAGCGACGACCGGGTGGTCGCGTTGGCACTCGGTGCGCCCATGAACTCGACAGAAGGCCGCGTTGCACAGCCCTGCCCTGACTGTGACAGCGATGTCCTCGCGCTGGAACCAGCTGACGAGGGTTTCCTGCTTGTCTGCCCTGACTGTGGCACCGAAGTTGAACCGGACCTCTAGCGGCTCGTAGTCGTAACCGAGCGTTAGAACCAACTGTAACAGTTATTTCAACCCGTCTCAGGGCTTCGGCGGCGGTCCGTCGTAGGCGTCCATGTCCTGATAGAAATTCAGCATCGCGAACTTGAGCTTCTCGGGCCCGATATCGACCATCTCTCGGCGTTCCCCCGGTGGAAAGGTCCCGCGGACGGCGTAATCGTGCATCTCCATCTCGGCGGCTTCGGTGTATCGCTTGTCGAGCAGAATGCGCGCCCCGAAGTCGTCCGGCGAGCGGACCACGCGCCCGAGGGCCTGCCTTGTCTTGCGAATTGTCGGAATCTCGACGGCGTAGCGCCAGCCCGCGTCGTCCTCGTCGTCGCCGAAGGCGACGTCGTAGGCGTCCTGTACGGCGTCCATCCGGTCGTCGAGGTGCGGGTACGGGACGCCGACAACCACGACGGTTCGGGCATCGTCGCCGTCGTAGCTCACGCCCTCGCCCAGTGTCCCCCACAGCGAGGTGTAGAGGACGCCGTCGTCGCCGTCGGTAAAGGCCTCCCGGAGGTCACGGGCCTGCGTGCCCGGCTCGTCCAGATACCGGGTCGCACTCACGGCGGTCATGTCGTGGTAGCGCTCGGCCTCGCTGTAAGAGGGACAGAACACGAGCGTGTTCCCGGGCGTGAAGCGAACGATGTCTTCGAGCGTGCGCGCAATGCGTTGCTGGGTCTGTGGGTCGTCCCGTTCGCTGGAAAACAGCGCGGGGCCGTCGACGGCGTAAGTCCGACGGCGCTCCTCGGGGAACTGCGCGCCGTAGGCCATCGTCACCGGGTCCTCGACGCCGACGACGTTCTCGGTCACGTCGAAGGGCCGGAGCGTGGCGCTCATCAACACGGCGGCATGGAGGTCGGAAAACAGGTCGCGAGTGACCTGCTCGGGGATGCAGGTGTACAGCTCCGCGCGGCCGTACACGTCGTCGGTCGCGTCGTCGCGGCGAACGCTGACGACGGGGTACTGGCCAGTTTCGTCCGTCTCATCGAGCCAGTCAGAAATGAAGCCGGCGGCCTGCAGGGTCTGACACTCCTTTCTGGTGTCCAGCTCACCTTCTTTGAATGCCTTCTGGTAGCGCGCGTCGAGGTCGCGGCCGAGTTCCAGTGCGCGGTCCAGTTCCTCGTGGAAGCCGGGGCCGGTGTACCCCTGCAGGAAGGCGAGTGTCAGGTCGTCTTTCCGGTTGTCGTTGGCGATGGTGATATCGTCCCAGTGTTCGTCGACGGCCTCGCGGCCGCCGAACCCGAAGGAATCTTCGTAGGCCTCGACGAGTGCGTCCCGGAACGTCTCGATGACGTTCGCTGCAGCGTCGGTCCGGGCGTCCTCCTCGTTGTCGAGTTCATCCAGCGCCTGGTCGAGCGTGTTCTCGGTAAGCGTCCGCCGGGCGTGGTCACGGGCGGCCGACTCGACGTTGTGGGCCTCGTCGAAGACGGCGATGATGTCTTCGGGGTCGCGCCCGATCCAGTGGAAGAACTGTTCGCGGATGGTCGGGTCCAGCAGGTGATGGTAGTTACAGACGACGAGGTCGACGCCGTCCATTCCTTCTTTCAGTAGTTCGTAGCCACACAGCCCTTGCTGGTGGGCGTACTCGTACACGTCGTCGGGCGTCCGAACGTCGTCGAACAGCCAGGAATAGAACTCGCTGGTGTCGACAGTGAGGTTCCGATAGTAGTGGTCACAGGTCGAGCGCTCGGTTTCGATTTCCTCGCGCTCGTCCTGCAGGTCCCGGAGTTCCTCGACAACGGCGTTGCGGGCCTCCATCGCCTCGCTACTGCCAGCCTGCCCGTCAGAAAGGAGTTCTCCCTCGCGCTGTTCGAGTTCGGAGATATCGCTCTCGACCTCGACCAGGTCACGGGTCGTGTCCCGCAGCGCCTGGCACTCCTCGTAGTCTACGTCGATGTGACACATCGACCCCTTGCCCCGGAAGACGACCGCTCGCAGGCGCTCCTGGTCGGTAATTGCTCTGGCGTCCTCGACGAACTGGCGCATCTGCTGGTGAACGTTCGTCGTGATGACGACGGTCTTGCCCGTCTCGCGGGCGTGTTCTAGCGCGGGGACCAGCGACGCGAGCGTCTTCCCGGTCCCGCAGGCCCCTTCGAACAGCACGTCACGGCCCTCTTCGAGCGCGTCGTATATCGTTCCCATCGCCTCCTGCTGATGGCCGTACGGCTCTTCGAAGGGGAAAAACCGCATGTAGCCGTCGTCCGTCGTTGCCACGTGCCCCGCTTGGCCGTTCACCGGCAAAAGGGTTCGCCCCCACAGCTACTTGCCGCGAGCGCCCCTTCTGAAGCACATGTGGCGCGTCACGCTCGCCGTCGGTATCGCGCTTCTCGCGGGGTGTTCTGGCTTCTTTCCGGCCGGCCCCACGGCGGACGACAGCGACCCGGTGACGCCAGCGCCAGTCCCCACTGATTCGCCGGAGGCGACGGTGGCGGTCCCGACCAGCGACGGGACGGTCGACGTGGCCCGCCTACTGGACCGTCATGAACAGGCGTTGGCGTCCCGGAGCTTTCACCGCCATGTCGAACAGGCGGGGCCACAGAACACGCTCGACGTCTGGATAGACCGGGAGCGGGAGATTCGGCGCGTCCGGCGGCGGTTCGGACCGATATCCAATGACGTGGTTCTCGCCAACCGGACGGTGTACACCAATGTCCGCGACGACCCCGATACGCCGTACGCCACCAGAGACGCGACACCGAACACGTCCCTGCTCGCCTCGCCGGCCGGGACTGACCTGCTCCGACAGCTTCTGTCGGATACTGCGTATCGGCAGGTGGACTCTGTCCGGTGGAACGGACGCCCTGTCGCTGTTCTTGCCATGACGGACACAGCTGAGACACCGACCACCGAGAACGGGTCCGAAATCGGACGGTCGCGGCTGTACGTCGACCGGCAGGGGGTAATCAGGTACGTCGAACACACCGAACGACGACCGGACCGCCCGGATATCGACACGACGATGACGGTCACGACCGATATTGAGCGCGTCCCGATTCCGTGGTGGCTTGCAGAGAGCGACCCTTACAGCTCCGGCTCGATGTAGACTTTCCTGATATCGCCGTTAGTGTCCTGCATCGCGGATTCAAGAGTCGTTATCTCGTCATCGATTGCTTCCGTGTCCAGCGCCGGGTCGAACTGCAGGTCTGCGAAGACGATGACCTCGTTCGGCCCGAAATAGACTGTCCGGAAGCCGATGACTTCGTCCACGTGTTCGTTCTGCATGACGATGTCACGGAGGCGCTCTTCCTCGTCCGTGGGGAGGCTTTCCCCCAACAGGAGGCGCTTGTTCTCCCAGGCCAGCGCCAGAGCGAATCCCATCAGCATAATCCCGATGAGCAGCGCGGAGACCCGGTCGAAGAACGGATTGCCGGTCTGCTGTTCGAGGAACAGGCCGACCAGCGCGATGACGATGCCAGCGAGCGCGATGGTGTCCTCGGTCAGTGCGGTCAGCGTCGTCACGTCGCTGGTCTTGCGGAAGGCCTCGCGGTACCCCGACCAGTTGTTCCGGTCGATCTGTCGTTTCATCTCGGCGCGGGCCTTAATCAGCGCGTACGTTTCGAACACGAACGCACCGATGAGGACAGTATAGTTGACCCACAGCGGGTCCAGCCACGCCGGGGGCTGGAAGGAAAAAAACAGGAACTCGACCGCCTCGCCGGCGTGTCCGCCGCCACCATGGCCGCCGGCAGTCAGTTGGTTATAGCCGTGTTTCGCGCTCTCCCACCCAGCGATGCCGAACAGGAACACGGAGACGAGAAAGCTGTAGAAGAACTGTGCCTTGCCGTAGCCAAAGGGATGGCGACGGTCGCGCTCCCGTTCGCTGAATCGGATTCCGATGAGCAAGAATACCTGATTCCCGGTGTCCGAGATGCTGTGGTACGTTTCTGACAACATCGCGGCACTCCCCGTCAAAAGAAAGCCGAAGAACTTCAGAATCGCAATCGCGCCGTTGGCTATCAGTGCAGCGATGACGACTGACTTGCTCCCTGCCATTATTTTTCCGTCACATTCATGACGCAAAATGCTTCTGGATTTATACCTGGCTCCACTACCGGCAGTATGCTCACTGCTATCTCAGACACGCACGGAACAGACAACCATCGGCTGACAGGTCGGACGCTTGACGCCGTCCGCGAAGCCGACCACGTTCTCCACGCGGGCGATTTCATGACCGAGCAGGTGCTTAATGCCATCGACGCCGAATCCGACGAACTCACCGGCGTTGTCGGAAACAACGACAGACCGGCAGTCAGGGCCCGCCTTTCCGACGTTGCGACCGTCTCTTGGGAAGGACTGACGATCGTTGTTGTGCACGGGCACGAACACACCGAAACCGCCCTCGGAATGTTGGCTCGGCAGGAAAACGCCGATATCGTCGTCGTCGGTCACTCACACAAGCCTGTCCTGACCGACTTCGGCGGCTGGACGCTCGTCAATCCGGGCAGCTACGCCGACCCGCGGCGATACCAGCCGGCCCACGCGGAACTGGATGTGATGGCCGGTGACGTACGCGTCCGCCTTCGCTCCCCGGACGGGACGCCGATTTCGACGACCATCGTCGAGCGGTAAGCGTATTGCAGGGACGCTTCTGGTCGGGGTCGACTTCATATAACGGAGCAAAACGGTCGCAAGCGGCTATTGTCGCATGTACCACAGCGCCGCCATGCCGGCAATGACGAACGCGCCGCCGGCGAAGAACGCCACCCCCGGCGGAATCGCAGCGGCGGCGGCCTCGGCACCGCCCTGTGCGGCGGTATCGAGTGCGCCCGCGGTGGCCTCGAAGCCCCCGTCGGTCACGGTCGTGTTCCCGGGGTAAAAACTCGGGTCTCGGGTCCCAGTGTCCGCACTGCCGGACGACACCGTCGGGCCGCCGAGCAGCGATCCAACCCCACTCCCGAACACCTGCTGGACCAGCAGGCTGGCGAAGCCGATGATTGCGAGGCCGCCGATAATGTTCGCCAGCGCCGCCCGAAGCCCCGATGTCTCCTGCTCATCACCGGCACAGATGACGAGTGGCTGGTTGGCCGGCGCGAACACGTCCATTTCCCGCCCCTTCTCGGAGTACGCCGTATCGACAACCTCGACCGCACCGGCGTTTTTGAGCTTCTTCAGATGGTACTGTGCGTTTTGCAGCGACGTATCGACCCGGTCAGCCAGCTCCGACGGCGGTGCTGGCTCCTTGTTTAGCTCTGACAGTAAGTTGCGCGCGGTCTCTGCCGAGAGTGCCGACAGCACGTCGTCCGCATCATCACTGTCGACACCAATAACTCGGGGTTCGGCGTCCGGGGTCGCCGGGTCCCGAGAGGGCAGCAACGACATGATCATCTGTATGTTCTATGGGATTATGAGTCTTTGCCAAAGCACAGTGGTCGTTGTAGCTATCGGTCAAACCCGTATTTTACCCTCCAATATCGACGGGTAGACGCCCGAAGGCGGGACTCCCGAAAGGACTTTGATGTCGGCTCGACAACCGCCGGTATGGCTGACCTGCTCACTTACGCACTCCTCGCTGCTGTGCTCCTGTTTTTCTTCTTCATGTATCTGATGCTCCGCCGGACCTTTCAGGGATTCAAAGAAGGGTTCCAGCAGAGCAAGAAGAAGTAGCCGGGAGGGTAACGGTTAGGGGCCGTCGGTGGTGCCTATCTGTATGGACCCACGTATTCGCGAACACGCGGAAGTCATCGTCGACCACTCTATCGATCTGAGCGAAGGCGACAACCTCGTTATCGACGCCCACCCGCAGGCTGCGGATCTTGTTACTGCGCTCCACGAGTTTGCCGCCGACCGCGGCGCGAACCCGCTCGTCGTACAGGACCGCCTCGGCGAGCGGTTCCGCCGCGCGTACCTCCGAAACCGGGACGAGTTCGAGACGCCGAGCCACATCGAGGCGCTATACGAGGAGATGGACGCGTATATCGCGATCAAGGGTAGCGACAACGTCACCGAGACCAGCGACGTCGACCCCGAAACAACAGCCGCCTATCAGCAGTCCCAGCAGCCGCTCCTGAACGAACGCCTCTCGAAGACCTGGTGTCTCACACAGTACCCCGCGCCCGCCAACGCCCAGCTCGCACAGACCTCTACGGAGGGGTACGAGAACTTCGTCTGGGACGCCGTCCTCAAAGACTGGGACGCTGTCCGCGAGCATCAGGCACAGATGGTCGAGATACTCGATCCTGCCGATGAGGTCCGCATCGTTTCCGGGGAGACAACGGACGTGACGATGTCTGTCACCGGTAACGAGACGCTCAATGACTACGGCGAGAAGAACCTTCCCGGTGGCGAGGTGTTCACTGCGCCAGTCCCTGACAGCGTCGAGGGCGAGGTGTTGTTCGACAAGCCGCTGTACCATCAGGGCCGGGAAGTGACTGATGTCTTCCTCCGGTTCGAGGACGGTGAAGTCGTCGAGCACAGCGCCGGCAAGAACGAGGACCTTCTGACAGAGGTGCTGTCAACTGACGACGGTGCGAGCCGACTCGGCGAACTGGGTATCGGAATGAACCGGGATATCGACCAGTTCTCCTACAATATGCTGTTCGATGAAAAGATGGGCGATACCGTTCATATGGCAGTAGGGCGAGCCTACGACGAGACAGTTGGCGAGGACAACGAACAGAACGAGTCGGCCGTCCACGTGGACATGATTGTCGACATGAGCGAGGACTCGTTCATCGAAGTTGACGGCGAAGTCGTCCAGCGAAACGGGACGTTCATCTTCGAAGACGGGTTTGAGGACTAAGTACCGACCGCGAACAAAGTGAGCGGTCGGCCTTTTCATCGACGTTTTTCAAGGAGCGGTCGCCAGCGGCGACCCGACGCCGACAAAGGTCGGTGCAGGTCGTCCAGCGAAACGGGACGTTCATCTTCGAGGACGGGTTTGAGGACTGAGTACCGACCGCGAACGTCGTCTGCTGGACGTTGATCGCTCAGTCGTCCCCTGTTGACTCTGCTCCTGTGCGGTCCTCGACCGCCATCTCGAACACCTCAGTCCCGCTGTCGATAGTCCCGGGTTCGTCGACGGTGAACGTTTCCAGCAACTGCCCGAGGTCGGTGGCACGGCCGGAGAGTTGCGCGACGGAGGATTCGACGTCGTCGACGGCCACAACCTGCTCGGTCGCCGCGTCGGCGACGGCGGCCGCTTCGACAGCCGTGTCGTCGCTAATGTCGCCAACTGTCTCGACCATCGAGACGACCTCCTGTGTCGACTCGGCCTGCTCATCGGTCGCACGGTCGATCTCTCGCATCCCGCTGGTCGCGTCCTCGATATCGCCGACGATGTCGTCGAACGCATCGAGGGCGTCGCCGACGGTCTCGGTTCCAGTGTCGACTTTCGACTGGGTGGCGTGCATCTCGTCGACGGTGCGCTCGACCTGCTGACGCATCTCGTCGATAGCGGTTTCGATGTCAGCAGTCGCTGCCACCGTCTCGTCGGCGAGCGCCTTCACCTCATCGGCGACGACTGCAAAGCCGTCGCCATCGCCTCCGTTCCCGGCACGGGCGGCCTCGATGTTGGCGTTCAGCGCGAGCATCGTCGTCTGGTCTGCGATATCGGTGATGAGGTTGGTGACGGACTCGATCTCTCCCATCAGCGCGTCCAGTTCTTCGACTTGTGCGACGGTCTCGTCGGTCGACCGCTCGATATCGTCGAGAGCCGTCGCCGCCCGCTTGGCGGCCGTTCGCCCGCTCTGTGACCGACTGAGGGCTTCATCAGCCCGATTCCTGACTGTGTCGGCGGCGGTAGACACCTCTTCGACGGTCGCCGAGAGGTCCTCCAGCTCCTTCCAGACGGTTTCGAGTTTCTCCGACTGTGTCTCTGCCCCGTCGGCCATCTCTGCGGCCGAGGATTTCACGCTGGTGCTGCGGTCCTGAACCGCGTCGACGTTCTCCGAGACCGTCTCGCTC
>Ga0207770_100036_pt1 | contig 138382 bp, 130 predicted proteins | sample A23E2SouthBayCA_FD_187729 | JGI IMG/M metagenome (GOLD analysis project Ga0207770, IMG submission 187729) | Aerobic enrichment media microbial communities from Eden Landing Ponds, California, USA - A23 E2 (SPAdes) | ecosystem: Environmental > Aquatic > Marine > Unclassified | place: Emeryville...
GTTCGCGCACGGAGGCGTCGTGCGGGCGACCCACGCGTCGCCCGCACTGCCAGCGAGACCGTCGGTCTCGCCCTGCTCACGTCGCGCGCCACCGCCGGCTGCGGTGCGGTAGAGGTGGACGCCTCGCGGCGGCACTGGTCGCCGCCGCGCGGGGGAGGGGTGGGGACTCCGGGCTGTGCCGGACCCTGTGTCCGGCACCCTGCGGTCGCAAGTGATCTAGCACCGAGTTGCTGTTGCTGTGGCGGATGCTGTCCCAGTTACCAACGATGGAGAAATCCTCACCGTCACGGTCGCTGTTTTCGGATCCACCTATCGACGCCGGGTCACAACGCCGACCGTTCACTGTCGCTCCGAACGAAACACGAAAAACGACCCAGAATCAGTCCGAGTAGTAGTACTCGCCGTTCCGCTTCTGCTCGCGGTCTTTCTGACTCCCGGGCTTGTTGATGCGCGGCCGACCCGTCCGCTCGTCGCGGCGGAACGTGATGTCGAGATCCGCGAGGAAGTCGTTCATCCCCGCACGCATCTCCTGTGGCGGGCGGGCGGTCCCATGCTGGGCGGGCTCGCCGTCGAACACCATCAGGCGATCCGACAGCAGGTCGATCATGTAGATGTCGTGGTCGATCACCATCGCCGTCGCGTCGTGGTTCTCGGTGTAGCGCCGGATCGCCGAGGTGGCCTGCACGCGCTGCTCCACGTCGAGGTGGGCCGAGGGCTCGTCGAGCAGGTAGAGGTCGGCGTCCTCCGAGAGACACGCCGCGATCGCGACGCGCTGGCGCTCCCCGCCCGAGAGATCGTCGAGGTTCTGCTCCATGATCCCCTCAAGCTGGAGCGGCTGAGCGATCTCGGTGTTCCAGTAGGAGGAGCCGAACTGGTCGGTGATCGAGGAGAGGAACGCGTCGACCCGCATCGGCTGGTCGATCTCGATGTACTGCGGCTTGTACGCGATGTCGAGCCGCGTGTCGATCTCGCCTTCGTCCGGTTCGAGCGCGCCCGTGAACATCTTCGCCAGCGTCGACTTCCCGATTCCGTTCGGGCCGACGACGCCCAGCACTTCCGACTCGTAGATCGTCCCGCCCTCGACGTCGAGCGAGAACTCGCCCTCGCCGTAGGAGTTGTGCATCGCCGGGTACTCGACGAGGGGGTCGCCCTTCGCCGCGGCACGCGGCGCGTGCTCCTCGAAGGTGATCTCCTCGGGCCGGATGCGCATGTTCTCGTTGTCGAGATAGCCCGTGAGGTACTCGTTGATGCCGTTACGGACCGACTTGGGGTCGGTGACGACGCCGTAGGCCCCGGGCTCCCCGTAGGTGATGTGGAGCGTGTCCGCAAGCAGGTCGAGGATCGCGAGGTCGTGCTCGACGACGAGCATCGAGCGCTCACCGGAGTCGGCCATCTCGCGGATCAGCCGCGCGGCGGTCATCCGCTGGCTGATGTCGAGGTACGGCGTGATCTCGTCGAGGAAGTAGAAGTCGACGTCCCGGGCCAGCGCCGCAGCGATCGCGACGCGCTGGAGCTCCCCGCCCGAGATGGAGTCGATGTCCTGATCCATCACCGGCCGGATCGAGAGCTCGTCGACGAGGTAGTCGAGCTCCCCCCGCTCGTCGGTCCGTTCCAGCAGCTGCCGGACCTCGCCGTCGAACTGGTTGGGGATCTGGTCGACGTACTGCGGCTTGCGTGCGACGGATATCTCGCCGTCGATCAGGTCCTTGAGGTACGTCTGGAGCTCCGTACCGCGGTAGCGGTCGAGCACCGCCTCCCAGTCGGCTTCCCCCTCGAACTCGCCGAGATTCGGCGTCGTCTCGCCGGCCAGCGCGTGGACGGCGGTGGACTTCCCGATCCCGTTCGGGCCGAGGATCCCGGTCACGTTCCCCGGCTCGGGCGTCGGCAGCCCGTACAGCGAGAACGCGTTCTCGCCGTAGCGGTGGACCGGCTCCTGGTCGAGCTCCGAGGGGAGGTTGATGATCTCGATCGCGTCGAACGGACACTTCTCGACGCAGATCCCGCAGGACTCGCCCAGACAGATCTCCTCGGAGATGTGGATCTGATCGGGGTCGCCCTCGTCGGCGTCCTCGCCCCGGAGCGTGATGCACTCCTTCCCTGTCCGGTTCGGCGGGCAGAAGTTCTGACACTCGTAGTTACATCGGTCGGGCTGGCAGCGGTCCAGATCCACGACCGCGATACTGTCGCTCGACATCAGAAGCTCACTCCGGTCGAGAGCACGACGGTGTAGCTCAAGAACCAGAGCGCGAACGTCATGAACCCGATGTAGAGGTTGTCCTTGATCCCGAACTCGCCGATGTCGACGCCGATCGCGTAGAGGATCGGCTGCTGGACGATCACGAACGCCGCGACGACCGCCAGTTGAGTCGTCATCCCCACCGACGCGGGGTCGGCGAACACCATCCCGCTCACGACGGTCGCGACCACGCCGGACAGACAGGCGAGGGTCGTGACGGTCACCCCGCGGACGTGATCCGAAAGCCCGCGAGAACTCTCCGTAGCCATGGGCGCGACTCCGTGGCGCGCCGACAAAAGGAGTTCGCTTGGCCCCAAACGGTGCTGGGGTGCGTCACCAGTCCACGAAGATTTATCCCGGTGGAGGGTTTCGATCCGAAATGATGACCGAGACAGACGAGGAGGCCCTCGACGACCTCCCGCCAAGCGCCAAGCTCGTGTTCAAAGTACTCGAGTACGACGGTCCGCTAACCCAGAAGGGGATCGTCGAGGAGTCGATGCTCTCCGCGCGGACGGTCCGGTACGCGCTCGAACGCCTAGAGGGGATCGGCGTCGTAGACGAGGACGTCTACTTCGCCGACGCGCGGCAGAACCTCTACCAGCTGAACCCGCCCGAGCCGATGCAGGCCGACGGCGGCGCCGACGCCTGCTCGGGCCAAGCCGACTGATCGGTTCGCCGAACGCCTACTTATCGTCGCGCGCTCACTGGTAGCCTTGCGTCATCCGCTCGACGTACTTCGCCACCACGTCGACCTCCAGGTGGACTGGATCACCCACGGATTTCTCCGACAGCGTCGTGATCTCCCGGGTGGCCGGAATGATCGCGACCTCGAAGCGCTCCTCGTCACGCTCGGCGACGGTGAGGCTGATCCCGTCGACCGTGATCGACCCCTTCGAGACGACGTACTGGCTGACCGCTTCAGGTAGCGAGAACGCGTAGCGCCAGTCCTCGCCGACCTGCTCGATCGCCTCGACGGTCGCCGTCGTGTCGACGTGGCCCTGCACCACGTGCCCGTCGAAGCGCCCGTCCGCGGGGAGCGCGCGCTCGACGTTGACCGCGTCCCCGACGCCGAGCTCGCCGAGGTACGTCTTCTCGACCGTCTCTTCCGCGAGGAACAGCTCGAACCATCCCTCCTCCCGGTCGAACGCCTCGACGGTGAGGCAGACGCCGCTGACGCTGATCGACTGCCCGTGGTGGAGATCGTCCAGCCCGGACGCCGCGATAGTGAGGCGGCGCCCGTCTTCGGTCTCCGTCACGTCGGTGATCTCGCCCGTCCGCTCGACGATGCCGGTGAACACGCCCGGTTCTCCGCGTTGGCGTCTCAAGAACGTTTCCACTCTCAGTTCTGTGGCGGGAACGTTTTGGCCGCCGGCCGTCTACGACGGAGTGATGCGACTCGGCCTGTTGGAGACCGTCGGCGTCGCGGGCAGCCTCGTGTTCGCGATCCCGTTGGGGATCTACGCGGTCGAGCGACTGCTCGGCGGCGACACCGTCGGCGGCGGCGCCTTTCTCGCGATCGCGGCGCTGATGGTGCTACTGCCGAAGTACCTGACGACGCCCGGCGACCTGCCGGGGATGGCCGCCGAGCGCGCGGTCGAAGGAGTCGTCGCCGACCCCGAGGAGTCGGACGAGGAACAGTAGATCGCCGAGAGCAGTGGCTCCCGAGTGTGGCAAGCAGACGGCGCATCGTCGACGCTGACGAAGGGCTGGTAGTCGGACTCCGCCCGACGACGCCGCAGGGGGTGCGCCGTTCTCTCGCCTGGGCCACCCTGCGGCCGCGTTCAGACCACAGAGTGGCTGGTCCCGTTTTGGGTGAAAAAGTCGAGGGCGGGTTACTCGGGAGACGTCGGCGTGAACCGGACCGGGTAGCTCGCCAGCCGTTCGTAGCCGTTCTCGGTGACGGCGACGAGGTCCTCGATCCGGACGCCACCGATATCCGGGTCGTAGACGCCGGGCTCGATCGTGACGACGTCGCCCACCTCCAGCGGCGTCTCGGCCCGCAGTGATGGCCCCTCGTGGAGGCTGACGCCGACGCCGTGGCCCACGCCGTGGGTGAAGCCGACAGCTTCGGAGTCGATACGGAAGCCGTGGGCAGTGAGCTCGGCAGCGGCCTCCTCGTGGACCGTTCCGGCCGGAACGCCCGCCTCGACGTGTTCGAGCGCGGTCTCGTGTGCCTGCTCGACCGCGACGAACGCGCGACGCTCCCAGCCGCCGTCGCTGTCGACGGCGAACGTTCTCGTGAGGTCGCCGTAGTAGCCGTGTGGCCCGCGCGGGGAGATGTCGAGTAGGACGGTTTCCCCGGGCGCGATGTGGTCGACCCCGGTGTAGTGGAGATCCGCCGCAGTCGGGCCGGCGCCGATAACGGTGTTTCCCGCACTCCGAACGCCGTGACGCGCCATCTCCGCGTCGACCTCGCGGCGCAGGCGTTCGGTCGTGAGCGGTTCGCCCTCGAACAGCAGATCGTCGCCGTCCGGTTCGGCGGCCGCGAGCACCGCCTCGGCGCGAGCCATCCCGCGGCAGGTGACCGCTTGTACGCGTCGGAGGCAAGCGAGTTCGGCCGCCGACTTTCGGCGACGCGCGTCGGCGACAGCAGTAGTCGATTCGAGCTCGTAGCCGGCGTTTTCGAGGTAGAGCGCGGCGTCGTGCGGGATACTCGGCGGCGTGAGAACCGTCGAACCGGCGGCGTCTGGGGCGAGGTCGTCGAGCGCGGCGGCCGCGCGGACGCCCGCGGGGTCGCCCTGTTTCTCCGTCCGGATCTCACGGACGATCCCGTCATCAGGAGCGCCGTAGACGAACTCCCGTTCGGCCTGCTCGTCGAACAGTGCCGGCGCGGTCAGTGCAGCCCGCCCCGGCGTCACGACGACGGCGTACGCCCGGTCCGGGCCACCGAATCGCGAGAGGTAGCGCACATCGTCGTCGAAGCGGTCGCCGACGGCGACGAACCCGGCGGCGTCGGCCTCCTCAACCGCCGCCGCGATCGGCGACAGGTCGGTTTCGGGAGCGGGGGGGTGGTCCGGAGAAACGTCGGGGGCTCCGGGCGCGAGCACCGGCCTCACGGCTCCGGTTCGGGCGCCTCCAGTGACTCCTGTACCTCGTCGATCAGCTCCGACGGCGGCTCGTCTCTGAGTTCGTTGAACAGCACCACGCTGATCGGCAGCGTCGGCGCGCCCGTGACGAGGTTCTCCATCAGGACGAGCCGCTCGCGCGCTCGGGACATCCCGACGTAGAACACGCGGCGCTCGTTGTCCGTCAGCACCGGGACGGGGTCGGTGGTCTTGGTGAACTCCTCGTCGCCCGGCGTCTCCAGCCCCTGCTGGTCGGCTTGGGCGGCCATCTGCTCGACCACCTTCTCGGTGAGGTCGGTGGCGACGAACACGTGGTCGGCCTCGCGACCCTTCGCGGAGTGGATCGTGCCGACGCGGACGCGGTCGGGGTCCATCTTCCGGTAGTCGCCCTCGAAGTACGCCTTCATCGACTTGCGCTGGAAGGATGTGATCTTCCGGGCCATGTCCGCGGCGCTTCGCGGGCCGGGCATGAACGGCACCGCGTCCTCGACGGCGTCGGGCGCGACCGGCATCTCCGCGAGATCGTCCGTCGCGGACTGCTCCTCGACCTCGTCGATGAGGTCGTAGAGGTCGTCGCGATCGCCGCTGCCGAAGGCGGACTCCTGCAGGATGTCCGCCAGCCGCCGCGCCTGGAGCGCGGTGAGGCGTTCGCCGGCGTCGACGGCCTCGATCGCCCGGACGTAGTCGGTCAGCCGATCGGTCCAGAGCCGCTGGTCCGTCAGCGAGGAGAACGGCATCCCCTCGTCGATGAACTCGTCGACGAAGTCGAACATCTGGTAGCGAGCCCGGAACAGCAGCATCACGCTTCCGTCGCCGTCCTCGCGGGCGTTCTCCTGTTCGATCGTGTGCCGGACGTTCCGTACCAGTTCGAGCATCGACGGCGACTCCGCAGCCTCCACGGCGCCGCCCTCCTTCCGCGGTCGGAGATCCTTCTCCTGTCGCTTGTCGATGTGGCGGATCTCCTTGTTGACGACGTTGAGCACGCGGGAGGGGAGGCGGTAGGAGTTCGGCAGCACCACGTCCTCGTCGACGTCCTCGTCGAGCAGCAGGTCGGGGTCGGCGCCCTGCCACGCGTACACGACCTGGTCGTCGTCGCCGGCGATCAGCGCCTTCTCCAGGTGGGGTTTCCACTCCTCGTACACCCTCGACTGCAGCGTCGTGATGTCCTGGAACTCGTCGATGATCAGGTGGTCGACGCCCGGCTGGAGCGAGCGCTGGGCGACGCGTTCGAGCATGTCGGCGAAGCCGATGACGCCGTTCTCGCCCTTGTAGTTGCGCCAGCCGCGGATCGCCTCGGGCACGTCGAGGCGGTCGTCGTCCGACGGCCACGTCGGGGTGTACTTGTTCCCCTCCTGTGCGTTGGGGTCGATCTCGGGCGGGAGACGAACCTCCTCCACGTCCCACTTGAACGGCACGTCGTACCAGTCCGCGACGTCGCGGTCGGTGCGCTGGAGCCACTGGGAGGTCGCAATCACCTTGTTGCCCAGCGTCGTCGATCGGGCGGTCCGCCGGCCGGCGCCCGACTTCTCGTCCTCGTACTCGACGCCGTACTCTTCACAGAACTCCTCCTTGTCGCTCTCGCCGACCACGTCGCCCCGCGAGAGGTCGAGCAGCTCGTACGCCTTCGCGTGCATCGTACAGACGTTCCCCTGCAGCGCCCGCGGCGACGTATCGAGCCGTTCGGCCAGTCGCTCGCGGATCTCCGCGGCAGCGGCGCGGGTGTAGGAGACCACGAGCACGTCCCGAACGGTGGCGTCCTCGTCGTCCAACAGCTCCTCGACTCGATCGAGGAGGGCCGTCGTCTTCCCGCTCCCGGGGCCGCCGAACAGGCGTGTGACGTGTGCGTCCGTCTCGGTCATTGGAGGCTACACGGGCCCATCCCCCATAAGGGAGTGGGTTCGCGAGAAAGGCGAAGAGGGCGCGTCCGTGGCTCAGGGCCGCCAGCCACAGACCGAACACTCCACCGCGTCAGACTCGTGAAGGCCGCCGCAGTCCGGACACTGTTTCTTGTTATAGGACTCCTCCCATCCCCGTGTGTCGTGCCCACGGTCTTCCAGGAACTCGTCGAACAGTTCGTCGGCGGAGTGCTGCTCTGACGTCGCCATGCATGTCACGGTATGCCACACTACTAGGTAAATCTTGTGCCCCCATGCCACACCACCGGCGTCGATGCCGACGCATCCCCGGCAACGGTGCGAGCCACCCCCCGGCGTCGACGCTGCCGACCGATCGACCGCGGCCCGGAAACACTCCGTAGAGGGAAGGTTCTTAAGGTGTTCGGCGGTACGACGAGGTATGGGACTGTTCGACCGACTCCGGGGCGAGGGCGATCCCCGGGTCGTCTTTCTCGGTATCGACGGCGTACCGTTCAGTCTGCTGGACGACCACCCCGACGAGTTCCCGAACTTCGCCGCGCTCGCCGACGAGGGGAGCGCCGGCCCGATCGACAGCATCGTCCCGCCGGAGTCCAGCGCCTGCTGGCCGTCGCTCACGACGGGAGTCAACCCCGGCGAGACCGGCGTCTACGGCTTCCAAGACCGCGAGATCGGTACGTACGACACGTACGTTCCGATGGGGCGAGACGTGCAGGCCACGCGGCTCTGGGACCGCGTCGCCAACGACGGCCGCGACGCGACGGTGCTGAACGTCCCCGTGACGTTCCCGCCACAGCGCAACGTCCAGCGCATGGTGTCGGGCTTCCTCTCGCCGTCGGTCGAGAAGGCCGCCTACCCCGACGAGCTGGCGGAGTACTTGGAGTCGATCGACTACAAGATCGACGCCGACGTGAAGCAGGGCCACGACGACAAGTCGGCGTTCATGGAGGACGCCCACGCGACGCTGGATAAGCGCTACGAGGCGTTCAAACACTACCTCGATCAGGACGACTGGGACCTGTTTTTCGGCGTGTTCATGACGACCGACCGGGTGAACCACTTCCTGTTCGAGGACTACGAACGCGACGGGCCCGAGAAGGAGGCGTTCATGGAGTTCTACCGGCAGGTCGACGAGTACGTCGGGAAGATCCGCGAGGATCTCCCCGAAGACACCACGCTGGTCGTCGCCTCCGACCACGGGTTCACCAGCCTCGACTACGAGGTTCACCTCAACGAGTGGCTCGAACAGGAGGGCTGGCTCTCCTATCAGGACGACGAGCACGACGAGCTCGGCGACATCGCCGACGACACCCGGGCGTACTCGCTGATCCCCGGGCGGTTCTACATCAACCTCGAAGACCGCGAGCCCCGCGGAAGCGTGCCCGAGGAGAAGTACGACGAGGTGCGCGACGAGCTCAAGGCCGAGCTCGAAGCGCTCGAAGGGCCCGACGGGCAGAAAGTTTGTGAGCGCGTCGTCGAGAAGGAGCAGGCGTTCCGCGGCGACCACGACGACATCGCGCCGGATCTGGTGGCGATCCCCAACCACGGGTTCGACCTCAAGGCCGGCTTCACCGGCGGCACCGACGTGTTCGCCGACGGCCCCCGGAACGGGATGCACAGCTTCGACAACGCGTCGCTGTTCATCGACACGCCGGACGCGGACATCGAGGACAGCGACCTGCTCGACATCGCGCCGACGATCCTCGACCTGATGGAGCTCGACTTCACCCGGACGGAGTTCGACGGCGCGAGCCTCGTTCGAAGCTGATTCTCGGGTCGTCGTGTTCGAGTTTTTCTGAAGCGAGGGTGTTTCGTATCGACGCTCAGTTTCGGTGGAAGGGGAGCTCGATTCGTTGACTTCTGGGACAGCGGCCGCAACAACAGTTCGATTGGTGGCAACGGAGACAGCACCCGCGACAGCATCTCAATCGTTGGCACCTTGCGACCGCAGTGCGCCGGGCAGAAGCCCGGCGCAGCACCGACTCCCCACCCCTCCCCCGCGGCCGCCGACCGCTGGCGGCCGCGAGGCGTCCACCGCCACCGCACCGCGGTCGGCGCGAAGCGTCGGCGCCTCCGTGCGCCGACCGAGCGCGAGGGACGAGCGAGTGAACGAAGTGAACGAGTGAGTCGGCTGGGGAGGGAGCGAGGCGGGAAAACTCGCCGAAGGCGAGGCAAACCGCCTCAAAGCGAGCGGCGAAGCCGCGAGCGGTGTGGGCTGTGCGGGGCGGTGCGGTCACAAGTGATCTACGAACGAGATGCTGTCGCTGTCAGCATCCTTCCGGAGAACCTCCGAAAAGCAAGCTTCCACGGCTAAAAGTCGGCACTCGATAGACGCAGTAACCGACAGAGGAACGGGCAGCGACTTCTACGCTAATTCCCACTCGCCCGCCTCGTCGACCTCCCGCAGCAGCCCGCGTTCGGTCAGCTGCTCCAGCGCGTCCTCGACGGCGGCCGCGTCGGCATCGACCGCCTCCGCGATCGCCCGGAACGAGCCGTCCGTCGTGACGACCGCCGACAGCACCGCGGCGTAGAAGCGAGAGTCGGCCTCGGCGCCGATGTGGCCGTTCAGCCGGTCGAGCACCTCGTTCAGCCGGCCGTCGACCCAGCGCTGGGCCAGCGAGAGCTCGCGTTCGAGGCTCTGGAGCCGGTCGAACTCCTTGGCCAGCCCCTCCAGCCCGTCGCCCTCGGGCCGGTCGTCGATGTCGATGTCCAGATGCGAGCAGCGACCGGTCATGTCGAGGCCGCGACTGGCCGGGTAGGCGCTCTTGGCACCGAAACTGTGCGGCGAGACGCTCACCTCCAGCCGGACCGAACGGGCGATGTGGAAGTACTTCCGTCGCTGGTCGTCGGTGTGGCTCTCGACCAGCCCGGCCTCCTCCAGCTTCCGCAGGTGGTCGATGACGGCTTTCGGGCTCACCCCGAGGTACTCGCTGATCTCCGTGACGTAACAGGACTTATGCGAGAGCAACCGCAGGATACGCCGGCGGTTCTCGTTGCCCAGAAGGTTCAGCAGTACCGCCGAGTCCATACTCCGGCTTGGCGGCAGGGAGCAAAAAGGCTGTCTCACTCGGGGACGGTCCCGATCCCGGCGACGGCGTCCGTTTTTCCGCCCCGACGGCACCCCGAACCCACCCCTCGGCTACGACGCCGTCTGCACGTCAGCCTCGATCGCCGCGTCGATCCGCGAGCGAACGCTCGCCGTTCGTCGCGTCACGAACGACGCCAGTTCGCCCGGGAGCCCCTCCCCCTCGACGGACTCGTCGACGGTCGAGAGCCGCGTCCGGAGCGACTCCAGCCGGCGATCGGCGTCGTCCGGACGGTCGTCGCGGGCGGCCGCCCGGGCGGCGACGGCCACCAGAACCGCGGCGTCGACGCTCCGAACGATGCCGGCGACGCCGCCCCCGCGACCGCCGTTGCCCTCGTTTCCGTCGTCATCGCCGTCCTCCTCGTCCGCCTCGTCGGCCTCGTCGAGCAGGCCCTCGACCGCATCGTCGACCCCGTCGACGAGATCCCCGGCGTTCTCCCGTGCGGCCGCGACGACGTCGGCCACCCGCTCGTCGTCGATTTTCTGCCCGGTGGGCACGTCGTCGATATCCTCGTCGTCCCGGAGTGCTGCGGCCTGCAGCCGTGTCTCCACGAGGAACCGGAGTAGGAACTCGGTCAGTGCGACCTTCCCCGTCTCGATCTCTCGGAGGTCGACCGCCTCGTCGTCGGCGTTCGGGTTGACCCGGCGCGCCCCTCGTGCGCCCGAGTCGTCCCGGATCTCGGCGGTGTAGGCGCCCTCACGGTGGACGTAGATGCCGAACCGTCCGTTCTCGCCCGGCGGGCGACCGTCGTACACCGGCCCGGCGAAGTCGTCGTCGAGCGCGACCGATTCGAGGGCGGTCCCTTCGGCGCTCTCCCCGCGGATCTTCACGGCGTCCTCGTCGGCGCTCATCGGGATCGCACCCTCGACCCCGGCTCGGGTCGTGCCGCCCTCGTGGACGAGCCGCTCGCTGTAGGGCGCCATCCCCGCGCCGTTGACCGTGAGCCGGTGCTCTCCCGCCTCGGGGTTCTCGACGGTGAGCACGCCCGAGAACGAGGGCACTGCCTCCGGATCGCTCTCCAGCAGCGCGACGGTCTCGATCGAGGGCGCGAGCAGCGAGACGCCGTTGCTCCCCGGCGCGTCGTCGGCGCCCGTGGCCTCACGGACCGCACCGAGGATCCGGCTCACGTCACCCCCGGCCTCGATCGGCTCGTAGCGGTCGGCCAGCGCCGCCCGGTGTTGCGGGTCGCTGATGTCGGTCGCCGGGTTGTCGAACCGGGGCTGTTCCCACGGCACGCCGACGGTCGTGATGTGGCCCGAGACGACGTCCTCGACGAACTCCGGGACGGTAAAGCTGAAGCTCAGCTGCGGGCCGGTGAACGCGTCGATGTGTTGGATCTCCCCGATATCGACCAAGTCGTACCGGGCGTCGACGTCGGCGGCCGTGTCGGCACGGGCGTCCGGGACGAACGTCACGTCGCCCTCGCGTTTGGGGATGTCCTCGGGCGGACTCGCGAGTTCGTCGTACGTGTCGACGGTGAGCTCCTCCGGGACCAGATCCTCAGGGCGGACGTTCGGCAGTCGGTCGTGTTCGGGGAGTGGGTCGCCGTCGTACTCCGGCACGACGTAGGGCAGCACCAGCCCCTCGTCCCGCGGGAGCCCGTACGCGAGCGGGAGCGATGCCTCGCCGGAGATCACCTCGACCGGGTCGTTGCTGATGTCGGGCGCGAGCCCGTCGACGGCGGTGCGCTGGAACGTGGTCGGCCGGGCGTTCACCCCGAGCGTGCTGGAGTGGGAGCCGACCTCGCTGATGATCGACGCACGCGCCACGCCGGGGTCGAGGTGTTCGTTGTTCGGCACCTTCCGGGAGTGCGCCGAGGCGACGAACAACACTGGCTCGCCCGTGCCGGCCGGCGTCGACTGTTCGGTGCCACTGGGCGACTCAGTAGCAGAGCCCGTCGTCCCCGCCTCGCCGTCGCCCGACCGGTCGACGAACACGTGCAACACCTCCCAGTCGTGCCAGTGGAAGTTGGTCGAGAACTGATCGAACGCGGAGTAGATCCAGAACTGCACGCAGGAGAGCGACGAGTCCGGGTAGTCGACGGCGTGGTAGAACACCGTCGGGTGAGGGTAGTCAGTCTCGCGGCCGTCGGCAGTGTAGCCGTCGAGCGCGTCGAACCCGTCGACGATCGTCTCGCCGTCGCGCTCGGTCGTGTACTCGCGGGGATCCGTGGCGGGCCACTGCTCGCGCGCCCCGTAGTACAGCGTCGGCGCGTGGGCCTCGGCCAGCCGGCGGGACTCCTCGGCCCCGATCGCGTCGGTGTCGGCGGGCTCGCCGCCGGTGAACAGGTACGCGCCGCCGGCCGTCGCGGCACCGCCACCGGCGAGCGCGGCGAGGAGGCGGCGTCTGCCGAGGCTGTCGAGATCCATCGGTTGTTGGTGGCGGTTCTCCGCGGACGGGTATGGCTCTGTCGGCCCACCGAAGGCGTGATACGCCGGCCAGCCCACCGCTTCCGCATGGACGCAGCACTCGTGGTGCTCGACGGCTGGGGGCTCGCGCCCGACGATCAGATCGGCCGGGACGCGGTCGGTTCGGCGGCGACGCCGAACTTCGACGCGCTCCGGGCGGCGGGCGCGTTCGGGACGATGACCGCCCACGGGCGCCGGGTCGGACTACCCGAGGGGCAGATGGGCAACAGCGAAGTCGGCCACACCCACCTCGGCGCCGGCCGCGTCGTCAAGCAGCCCTACACCCGGATCAACGACGCCATCGCGGGCGACGAACTGGACGAGATCGACGCCGTCAGCGACGCGTTCGAGTACGCCGCCGACCACGACGGTCGGGTCCACTTCGCGGGGCTGGTCAGCGACGGCGGCGTCCACTCCGATCAGGCGCACCTCCACGCGCTGATCGAACTCGCCGCGGAGTACGGCGTCGGCGCCGTCACCCACGCGTTCACCGACGGCCGGGACACGCCGCCGAAAAGCGGCGTCGAGTATCTCACCGAACTCCAGCAGGTGATCGACGAGCACGGGACCGGCCACGTCGCAACCGTCACGGGGCGGTACTACGCGATGGACCGCGACCACAACTGGGAGCGGACCCGGGAGACGTACGACGCGATTGTAAACCGTGAGGCGCGATACAAAACTGACTCTGCAGTCGCCGCGGTCGAAGAGAGCTACGAGCGCGACGAGACGGACGAGTTCGTCGAGCCGACGCTGATCGCGGGCCGTCCGGCACTGGCCGACGGCGACTCGGTGATCGCGTTCAACTTCCGGGCCGACCGGACCCGGCAGCTCTGTCGGCTGCTCGGCGGGGTGAACACCGACGGCTGGCCGTTCGAGCTCGATCGTCCGGAGATCCGGCTGACGACGATGACCCGCTACGAGGAGACGTACCCGTTCCCCGTCGCGTTCCCGCCGAACGATCCCGATCGGACACTCGGGGAGCTGTGGGCCGAGGGTGGGCAGACACAGCTCCGGGTCGCCGAGAGCGAGAAGGAACCCCACGTCACCTACTTCTTCAACGGCGGCCGGGAGTCGCCGTTCGGCGGGGAGCAACGCCGCATCGTCGCCTCGCCCGACGTAGCGACGTACGACCTCCAGCCGGAGATGTCCGCGCCGGAGGTGACCGACGCCGCGGTCGCGGCGATCGCCGACGACGAGCGCCACCCCGACGCGCTGGTGCTCAACTACGCCAACCCGGACATGGTGGGCCACACCGGCGACTTCGATGCCGCGGTCGAGGCGGTCGAGGCGGTGGACCGCGAACTCGGTCGGCTCGCGGACGCGGTCGCCGACGCCGGGGCACACCTGCTCGTGACGGCCGACCACGGCAACGCCGACGACATGGGGACGCCCGAGTCGCCCCACACCGCCCACACGTTCAACCCCGTCCCGCTGATCTACGTCTCGCCCGAGGGCGACGCCAACGGGCGAACGATCCGCGAGGGCGGGTCGCTGCCCGACGTGGCGCCGACGATCCTCTCACTGCTGGGGAGAGAGCAGCCCGAGGAGATGACTGGCGAGTCGCTGTTCGAGTAGTTAGCGCGCGTCGGCGCCGGCGAAGTGGCGGTACGCCGGCCCGGCGAGCAGGAGGACGGCGGCGACAGCGGCCGCGAGGATCAGCTGCGGCTCGATCACGGCGCCCAGCCCCTCCCGGAGGACGCGTTCGATCGACCGCCCGGCGACGATGCCGGCGACGGCCCACGGGAGCTCGCCGATAGCGGTGCCGACGAGGAACGCCCGCAGCGGGACGCCCGAGAGCCCGACGCCGACCGAGACGGCGTCCGACGGCGCCGGGAGCAGGCGGCTGACGATCACGCCGCGCAGGTCACCCGTGGCGGCCATCGCTCGCGCACCCGCGGTCGCGAACCGGCCGCCGTCGGCTGAGCGCCGGGCGAGCAGGAACGGGGGGACGCTGGTGAGCGCGATCAGCGCCAGCGCGATCGGGAGGCCACGTAGCCCCCAGCCGTAGCCGACGACGACGGCGATCAGCGTGGTCGGCCACGCGAGAAGCGGCCGGACCAGCGCCAAGGCGACCAACGCGGCAGTGAAGCGCAGCGGGTCCGCGGCCAGCCAGTCAAGCCGGGAGAGCACCCACCGCGGCGAGGTGAGCGCCGCGCCCAGTCCGACGGCGAGGAGGACTGCGAGCCCCAGTACCGCACGAGTGCGTCGCTGCACGGCCGTCCTCCTCGCCGGAGGGCGATGGGGCTTGTGGTCGCGAGTGAAAACTATATTTGGTTACATCAATAGCTATTTGAAACGTCGAACAGTTGTTCCGGCATGGACAGGCGGCACTACCTGCAGGCCGTCGGCGTCGGCGGCACGCTGGCGCTCGCCGGCTGCACCGCCGGATCCAACGAGGGCGACACCGTCGAGTTCGACGGCGCGGGGACGCTCACGCTCGCGACGGCGACGACAGCGTACGACAGCGGGCTGCTTGACGCCGTCGTTCCGAGGTTCGAGAGGTCCTTCGGCGCCTCGGTTCGGACGCTGCCACGCGGCACCGGCGGCTCGCTGGAGACCGCCCGCAACGGCGACTGCGACCTCGTGATCGTCCACGCCCGCCCGTTGGAGGATCAGTTCGTTCGGTCGGGTCACGGCCTCAACCGTCGCGCGCTGATGGTCAACGACTTCCTGCTCGTCGGCCCGCCCGAGGACCCTGCAGGTGTCGCGGGGCGCGACCCGCGCGCTGCCTTCCGTTCGATCGCCGACGCCGAAGCCGCGTTCGTCTCCCGGGGCGACCGCTCGGGCACCCACATCCGCGAGCAGCGCATCTGGGAGGCGGTGGGCGTCGACCCCGGCGGCGACTGGTACCGCGAGACCGGGCAGGGGATGGGCGACACGCTCGCCGTCGCCGAGGGGCTGAGCGCGTACACGCTGACCGACCGCGGCACCTTTCTCACGGTGCGCGAGGGGTCGCTGACGCCCCACGTCGATCGCGGGATCGACGATCCGCCGGCGCTGCTGCGCAACGAGTACGCGGTCATCCCCACGAACCCGGCCCGCCACGAGGTTGCCTACCCGCTTGCGATGGCGTTCGTCGGGCATCTAACAGGCCCGGCGTGCTCGACGATCGCCGAGTTCCGGGCCGACGGCGAGCGGGCGTTCCGGCCGCTCGGGACACGGGAGGCGCCGAACTTCGAGCAGTACGTCCCGAGCGACTGGGAGCCCTGACCGTCCCCGGACCGAGAGACACACAAGGCCTCGCCGCCCACAGCCGCCAATGAGCGAGATCGACGTGGAGCCGGTCGACGCCGTCGAGGACGAGGAGTCCGTCGACGTGGCGTCGGCCAGCCACGACGCCCCCGAGACGCTCGACGCCGAAACTGCCCTCCCCGAGACCGTCGACGCGCCGGAGTACGTCCTCTACGGCGGGAAAGGCGGCGTCGGGAAGACGACCTGTGCCGCGGCGACGGCGCTTGCCTCCGCCGCGGCCGGGACGAAGACCCTCGTCGTCTCGACGGACCCGGCCCACTCGCTGTCGGACACGCTCGACACCGACATCCCGGCCCACCCGAGCCGGCTCCGGGAGGACATCCCCCTGTGGGGTGTCGAGATCGACCCCGACGCCGCGATGGAGGAGGGCTTTTTCGCCGCGCAGCAGGAGGAGGGCCCCGTCGGCGACCTCGCGGGGATGCTCGGCGACGGCGCGGGGATGGAGTCGCTGCTCGGCGGCACGATGCCCGGCGCCGACGAGGCGGCGGCGATGCAGAAGCTGATCGAGCACATGGACGACCCGCGGTTCGACCGCGTCGTCGTCGACACCGCGCCGACGGGGCACACGCTGCGGCTGCTCCAGCTACCCGAGATGCTCGACACGATGGTCGGCCGGATGATGAAGCTCCGCCAGCAGTTCTCCGGAATGATGGACGGCATCAAGGGTGTCTTCGGCGGCGGCGAGGACGACGACGCCGCGGGCCGGGAGGATCTCGACGAGCTCAAAGAACGCATCGAGCGCCTGCGCACGCTGCTGCGGGACCCAGAGCGCACGGATTTCCGGGTGGTGATGGTGCCCGAGACGATGAGCGTCACCGAGTCCGAACGTCTCGTCAACAGGCTCGACGAGTTCGACATCCCCGTGAGCACGCTCGTCGTCAACCGCGTGATGGAGGATCCGGCCGACGTGGCGGATCTGGACGATATCGCGGACGACTGGATCGTCACGCCGAATCTCGAGGAGTGTGAGTTCTGTCAGCGACGGTGGTCGGTGCAGCAGGACGCGCTGGGGCGGGCGAGCGACCTGTACCGCGGGCGGGAGGTGAAACGCGTGCCGCTGCTGGCCGACGACGTACGTGGGGAGGCCGCGCTGCGCGTGGTTGCGGCGTGTCTGGACTGATTCATTGGTGAGTGTGGTTTCTGGGTTTTCTGTGACTGAGTCGTCGACTGCTACCGCGACCGCAACAGCATCTCGATGCTAGACCACTTGTGACCGCAGGGTGCCGAGCACGAGGCTCGGCACAGCACAGACTCCCCACCCCTCCCCCCGCGCTCGCCGTCAGTCGCGAGCGCGAGGCGTCTACCGCCACCGCACCGCCGTAGCTGTCGGCGCGTGACGTGAGTGCCTCCGTGCACGAACGAGCGCGCGAGGGACGACTGACCGAGTGAAACGAGGGAAGGAGTCGGTTGGGGACGCGTGAGGGCTGTGCTGGGCGGTTGCGGTCGCAAGTGGCCAACGATACTCCTGCTGTTGCTGTTCGCGGTCGTGGCCGCTATCGGGACGATCCCGAGATCAGCGGAACGAACAGACGACGAAAACTCCCAACCGAAAACAACTCTTAAGCGAACCGCTTCCGCGCGAACCGCATCCCTAGATCCACCACCGAGTCCGGGACGAGCCGGCTCTTCACCAACAGCTTCGCGAGCGTCCCCACGGGCATCCGCGCGGGCGGGTCCGTGAGGTTCGCGGCGTCGACGACGGCGGTCGCGACTTCCTCGGGCTCGATCGCACCGGGACCGCCGCCGCCCAACGCCTCGGTGTCCTCGAACGCCGACCAGAACCACTCGTAGGCGCCAGTTCGTTCAGCGGCGTCGCTCTCCTCGGTCGCGCGGTCGGTGAACTTCGTCCGGACCGGGCCGGGCTCGATCAGCACCGCGTCGATGCCGTGCCCTTCGACCTCCCAGCGCAGCGAGTCGGTCATCGCCTCCAGCGCGAACTTCGACCCCGAGTAGGCGCCGCCGCCGGGCATCGATACCCGCCCGGCGACCGACGAGAGGTTCACGATCGTCCCCTCGCCGGCCTCGCGCATATGCGGGAGCACCGCCCGCGTGAGCCGGTGGGGGCCGTAGACGTTCACTTCGAACTGGTCCTCGACGGCCTCGACTGGCAGCTCCTCGGTCGGGCCGAACTGAGCGTAGCCCGCGTTGTTGACCAGACAGTCGATCCGGTCCTCGTTCCGGAGCATCCGGTTTACGACGTTTCGCACGTCGCTGTCGTCAGTCACGTCGAGCTCGTCGACCACGCAGTTCTCGTGGGCCTCGAGGTCGGCGATGTCGTCGGTGTCCCGCGCGGTCGCGTACACCGTCCACCCGTCGTCGAGGAACGCCTCGGCGGTGGCGCGGCCGATGCCGGACGAACAGCCAGTGATCAGCACCGTCTCCGGTCGCATGAGTACGTGCTCGACCGGCCGAGGGTTAAGTGTGAGCAAAGCGCGACGGCGGCGCGGCACGTGGAGCCGCGCCGGACCGAGAGCGCGAGCTACTCGTACTCCGCTTTCACGTCGTCGGCGTAGCGATCCGCGAGCCGAGTCGGCTCGGGGAGCTTGTACCCCGCACACAGCGCGTCGACCAGCTCGACCGTCGTCGACGCCGAGACGCGGTGGCCCGGGGAGACGTACAGTGGGTTGATCGACTGCTCGCGGTCCCACTGGCGGGACTGGTAGGCGTGGCCGATCGTGGTGCCCGCGGGCGCCTCGACGCTGTCGTCGGCCTCGATGGGCGTCGACCAGCCCGCCGGCCGGTCGTCGGTCGCTTCTTTCGGCGTCCCACAGAGCAGGCTCTTCGTGACGCCGATGCTCGGCAGGTCGAGCGCGACGCCGACGTGGGTCGCGATGCCGGCCTGCCGGAAGTGGATCCGGCCGGAGCCGTCGAACACCGCGAGGTCGGGGTCGACCGAGAGCGCCTCGAACGCCGCGAGGATCGGCCCGCCCTCGCGGAACGCGAGCAAGCCCGGGATGTAGGGGATCGACAGTGGCGTGACGGCGTGAGTACGCTCGATGACGGCGCCGTCTTGGATCGCGACGATCGCCGAGATCGCGCGCTCGTCGAGGAACGCCTGATCGACGCCGGCGATCACCGGCGCGTCGCTGCTGCCGAGTCGTTCGTTTCCGGTCCTATCGGCCTTGACGGGTCCGTTCACGCCGACAGTTGCCGGATCGAACGGCAGGTCGTCCGCGAACGTGGCGGCGTCGGCGATCTCGCGCTGGAGCGCCTCCATCTCCGCCCGGGAGAGCCCGGGGTCGGGACGGAACTCGGGGCGGTCGAGCGTCACGGCTCAGAACCGACCGCCGCCGCGACCGGGACCGCCCGGGCCGCGGCCGCCGCCGAACTGGAGTTGGCGTGGCGGCTCGACCTGATCTTGGACGTACAGCCCGTACGCCAACCCGACCGCCAGCCCCGCGAGGTGGGCCCAGTGGGCGATCCCGCCGCCGCCAGCGATCTGTCCGAACCCTTGGAGCAGGCTGAGCGCGGCGAAGCCGATCGTGAGCGCCCAGATCGGCACCGGGAGGAAGAACCAGAGGTAGACGGTCAGCCCCGGGTTCAGGATGGTGAGTACGCCCATGATCGCCAGCAGCGCCCCGCTGGCGCCAACGACCGAGGTTGGGATACCGGGCGAGAGCGCGATGCTTGCGCCGATCTGTGCGAGCCCTGCGATCGCCCCCGAGACGAGGAACAGCCCGACGAAGCGCTTGGTGCCGATCCGGCGCTCGACCACCTGGCCGAAGAAGAAGATCCCGATGCTGTTGGCCGCGATGTGGACGATGCCGCCGTGGGCGAACACCGAGGTGAACCACGTCCAGACGTACTCCGGGTGTTCGGACTGGAGCCAGAACAGCGTCGGCTCCAGTTCGGGTGCGAACACGCGGAGCGCGAGCTGGATCACCCACGCGACCCACATCAACAGCAGGAACACGAACGTCGCGTTGTTCTGCACGTAGCTCCGCCAGAGCGAGCGAGCACGGCGTCGGAGGCCGGCGCGGCTCCCCCCGCTCCTGCCGGCGTCGCGCTCCTCGGCCTGATCGAACACGCCGACGGGGTCGTCCCACTCCAGCCCCGGGCAGTCGTGGTTCTCCGGGAGTCGATGCTCCGCACAGAACGAGCCGCCACACCGGCGGCACTCGTAGGGCATGTTCTCTTGCTTGCCACACTCGTCACACGTCGCCATTACGCCGGAGTTGGCGGGGGCGGCTAATAGGTCTGGGGCTCTCGGAGACGGGCGGGAGAAGCGAGGCGGCGGGAGGGCGGTTCGATCGACCGACCGCACCGTCGCGGATCGCCGCCGAGGTCGGGCCGGTGCTGGGCCGGCGCCGTTACTGGTACTCGGTGATCGTCACCGTGTAGCTCCCCGAGCCGTTGTAGGAGTCCACGTCGATCTGGAGCTCCGTCGAGTCGTCGGGCGCGTCGATCACGATCGTCTCCTGACTGTCGGCGGTGTAGGAGCCGTAGTCGTAGTCGCTCGGCGTCGCGTTCGCGGTAGTGCCGGTGTTGGCGTAGAGGTCGAAGTCGGCGTCAGCGGGGCCGTCGAGCTCGATTACGACCTGCGACGGGCTGCTGTAGTTCCACGCGTAGCCGTAGTTGTCGTAGTCCCAGTAGCCCGAGAGGCTGCCGCTGACCGACGACGTGGAGTCGCCGCTGCCGCCGTCACCGCCGTCGCCACCGTCGCCGCCGTCACCGCTTCCGGGCTCGGTCGTGACTGCCGCCGCGGCGTCGACCTGTCCGCTCCCCTGCTCGTCGCTGGAGAGCCCGATGTCGGCGGCCGTGCTCTTGAGGTGGCTCCGGAGGTCGCTGTTCGAGAGCGAACTCCACTGGGCCAGCGTGAGGCCGGCGACGCCGGAGACCACGGGCGTGGCCATCGAGGTGCCCGAGAGCTGCTCGTAGCTCCCGCGGGTCTGGGTCGTCGTCGAGAGCACGTCGACGCCCGGGGCGGCGAGTTCGACCGAACTGCCGTACTGGGAGAACGACGCGAGGTTCTCGCTATCGTCGACCGCCGAGACCGCGAGACACTCGGAGTACGCCGCGGGGTAGGAGACCGACGAGGAGCCGTTGTTCCCCGCCGCCGCGATCACGAGCGCGCCGTTGTTCGTGGCGTAGCTCACCGCGTTCTTCATCGTCTCCGTGTAGCCGCCGCCGCCGAGGCTGAGGTTGATGACGTCGGCGCCCTGATCGGCGGCCCACTGGACCGCGTCGGCGATGTCGGACGTCGAGCCGCTGCCGTCCTCGTCCAGCGCGCGGCCGTTGATCAGCGTGGAGTTCCCCTGCCCGGCGACGCCGGTGCCGTTGTCGACGACCGCCGCCGCACAGCCGGAGACGTGGGTCGCGTGGTACTCGCTCTGGGCGTCGTCCGGCGCCGGGTCGCCGTCGCTGTCGACGAAGTCCTGTCCCGGGTCGCTGGCGTAGTTGCCCGCGAGGTCCGGATGGTCGTACTGCGCGCCGGTGTCGACGACGGCGATCGTCACGTCCGAGCTTCCGAACGTCGTGTCCCACGCCGTCGGCGCGTTCACCTGCTGGGGCGCGTACTGGTCGCCGAACTGCGGGTCGCTCGGCGTCGCGAGCGCCTCGTGGGTGGCGTTGTGCTCGGCGTACTTGATGTGGTCTTTCTTCGTGATCGCCTCGATGAAGTTCTCTCGGGCCACGTCGGCAGCCGTACTCGGGAACTTCACCGCGACGTAGTGCAGCGTGTCGTTACTGTGGACGACCTCGGCGTTGCCCGGCACGTAGTTCGCGACGGTGCTCGTGACGTCGTCGGCCGTCGCGGAGACGCCGACGAGGATCTCCTCTTTCTTCGGCCCGGCGCCGCGGCCCGGCGTCGCGGTGCTCACGCCCGCAAAGCCCGCGGCGGCACCCAGCGCGCCGATACCTTTCAGAACGCTCCGTCGACCGCGTTGGCTGCTGTCACCGTCTGACATGGTGTGCCATCACAACGGAAGATCGGACATATATTTCTATCGAAAAGGCTTGAATATTTCTTGTTAGCTCGTTAATTATTCTCAGAAACAGTTTCGATCATCAGATCGTGCGACGATCGGAGAGTCCCGGAAGCGATATGCCGGGGCGGGCGCAGGCAGGTGTATGGACTGGGTGCGGCGGCTGTTCGGCGAGCAGCGGGAGGGGGTCGCGCTGTTCGTCGACGGGCCGAACGTGTTACGGGACGAGTTCGACGTGGATCTGGACGACGTGCGTGCGGCCGCGGCCGCCTCGGGTCGGGTCGTGTCGGCGCGGCTCTACCTGAACGAGCAGGCGCCTGGCAGTCTGATCCGGGCGGCGGAGGCCCACGGGTTCGAGGTGATCACCACCAGCGGCGACGTCGACGTGAAACTCGCCGTCGACGTGGCCGAGTTCGTGCTCCGGAACGGCGTCCGAACCGTCGCGATCGCGTCGCGAGACACTGACTTCAAGCCCGCGCTGGAGCTGGCCGGGCGGGAGGGCGTGCGGACGCTCGCGATTGCGCCGGGGAGCTACGGGCGCTCGGACGCGCTGCGCTCGGCGGCCGACGAGAGCGTGACGCTGGAGGAGTAGGCTGGTTCTGGGGGTGCCCGGCCCGAAGCGAGGGCACTCACAGCCTTTTCGACCGGTGGTTCGTGGAGGTGGGAAGCGACCTCCGCTAGTCGGAGTCGTCACGGCTCGGGGAGTCACCGAGCTGTTTCGCCGCGTAGAAGCCGACTGCATACATCCCGAAGGCGAACGGGCCGACGGCGAAGATCCCGATCGAGAAGATTCCGACCGAGAACACCCCGACCGAGAACACTCCAACCGAGAAGATCCCGGCGGACAGCACGCCGAGACTGAAGTTGCCCGCCGCGAGGAACCCGAACGCCGATTGCCCGGCGGCTAACAGTTCGTACCCCGCGATCGTTTCGACGCCCGCCAGCGTCAGTACCAGCACGATCGCCAACAGGCCGATCACCACGTACGCACCGGAATCCTGCCAATCGAAGTCCATACCGGAGAAGTCGGCGGGTATTACATTAATGTTCGTTATGGTTTCTAGTCGCTGGGAACCGCTCACCGGCGCGGCCAGCGACGCCGCCCCGACGAACCGCTCCGATACGCCTTTCTCAGTCCCCCACCCACGCAAAGCCGTGACCGAGAATGCAGAGCGCCGACTCGCCCGCCGGATCGCCGGCGAAGTGGTGATCTCCGACGACCCGGGCGCGACGCTGCGGAAGTGGCGCACCGACTTCGAGGTGTCACAGACCGCCCTCGCGGAGGAGCTCGGCGTCTCCTCGTCGGTCGTCTCGGACTACGAGAGCGGCCGCCGGGAGAGCCCCGGGATCGGCGTCGTCCGCCGGCTCGTGGAGGGGCTGCTCGCGATCGACGCCGACCGCGGCGGCGCGCACATCCGCCAGTACGCCCGCGTGGTGACCGCGGGGTTCGAGAGCGACATCGTGCTCGACCTCCGGGAGTACACCCGCGCGGTCCCGATGGCGGATTTCTACGAGGCCACCGGCGCGACCGAGCTCGCCGACGGCGGTGCCGAGCACGTCAACGGCCACACCGTGATCGACAGCATCGAGGCGATCACCCGCCTCTCCAGCGAGGAGTTCTACCGGCTGTACGGCGAGTCGACCGACCGCGCGCTCGTCTTTACCGAGGTGACCCGCGGCGAGTCGCCGCTGGTGGCGCTGCGCGTGCTCACGCCGACGCCGAACGCGGTCGTGCTCCACGGGATCGAGCCCGAGGACGTGTGGGATCACGCACCAGCGCTCGCGAAGCGGGACGGGTTCTCGCTCGCGGCGTCGACCAAAGACCTCGACGAGATGCTGGCGGAGCTGCGGGCGCTGCCGTGAGCCCGCGTCGGTCCCTGTCACGCGGCCCCGCAAAAACGCGGCCTTAAACCGCTCGAACGGAAACTACGGGTATGAGCGATTCAGCCGAGCGCGTCCCCCTCACCTGTCCGTCCTGCTCGCCCCGCGAGCAGACGGTCCACGAGGTGCTGTCGCCGGGCGGGCAGTCGACGGTTCGCTGTACGGAGTGTGGCCACGTGCACAAGGAGACGATCGAGACGCCCGAGGAGGTCACCGTCGACGTGGTGGTCTCACAGGACGGCGACTCGTACAAAACCACTCTCGACGCCGAGAGTGAAGAGACGGTCGAGGCCGGCGACGAGTTCGTCGTCGAGACCGAGGCGGCGATCCAGCAGGTCGAGGTCACGAGCATCGAGGTCGGCCCCGAACGCCGCACCGAACACGCCGAGATGGACGAGATCGACACCGTCTGGACCCGCGTCGTCGACAACGTCGGCGTCAACGTCACCATCCACCCCAAGGAGGGCGACGGGCGCAACGAGCAGTCCCGCAGCACCAAGGTGTTCGTCCCCGGGGACTACGAGTTCGTCGTCGGGAAAAGCTACGAGTTCGGCGACGACGAGTTCACGGTCGACAGCCTCCAGCTCCGGGACGCTATCGCCGACGACTACCGCCACAAGAAGCTCGACCACGAGGGCGACCTCGCGTTCGCGAAGGACGTCAAGCGCGTCTTCGGCCGCGACGAGCGGACCAGCGCCTGGTCGGCCTGGTAGCGGAAGCGACTTCTCCGATCGGTCCCGCCGTTTCTCCCCATGAGTGACGACGCCCTGAACGACCCGGCGGAACGCTTCGCGACGACCGCCGAGCAGTACGCCGTCTATCGACCCGAATACGACGACGAAGCCATCGACTACCTGCAGGAGCGCTTCCTCGACGGTACCGGCCGGCTGCTCGACCTGGGCTGTGGTACCGGCCGCCTCGGCGTCGCACTGGCCCCACACGTCGGTGAGGTCGTCGGCGTCGACCCCAACGAGGCGATGATCGATCACGCCCGCGAGCGCGCGAGCGTCGTCGGCGCGGAGAACACCGAGTGGCGGGTCGGCAGCGACGCCGACCTCCCCGAGATGGCCGACGAGCTCGACCCGCTCCGGCTGACCGTGATGGGCCGATCGTTCCACTGGATGGATCAGGAGCGGACGCTCGACACGCTGTACGAGATCACCGAGGCCGGTGGCGGTGTCGCGCTGCTGAGTGACACCGAGTGGCTGGCCCGTGGCACCGCCGACTGGCAGGACGCAGTGTACGAAGTCGTCAGCGAGTTCCTGGACGACCCGCCCGAACGCACGGGCCCAGTGGAGTACGAAGAGTCGTGGGGCGACCTGCTCGACGAGCACGGGTTCGACGCCACGGAGCGCGTGTTCGAGATCGAACGCGAGTGGGACGCCGACGGCGTGATCGGCTACCTGCTCTCGCTCTCCTTCTGCTCGCCGGGGGTGCTCGGCGACGCTCGCGAGGCGTTCGAGAACGCGGTTCGGGAGCGACTGACCGAGTTCGACGAACCCTTCGAAGAGGAGGCCACGATCGACGTGCTCACCGGAGAGCGGTAGGTTCGACAGCGCCGGAGGGCGGCTACTCGCGTCCGAGCACTTTCCGGACGCAGGAGGGGCCGAACGGCCCCAACTCCCCGCTCTCGAACTGGACGAAGTGACCCGTCGAGATGCTCGCGCCGCAGCGCCGGCAGTCGTAGTCGCCATCGCGTTCGACCACCTCGCTCTCGAACCGGACGAACGTACCGCCGGTCCGGGTGCGCAGCCGGCCGTCTTCGCGCTCGATCAGCCCGCGCGTCTCGGCGGCGTCGAGGATTTCCCGGGTGAGTGCGGGGCTGGTGGTGACCGCCTCCAGCCGGTCGATCGTCTCCGCCAGCGAGAGCTCCTCGTCCTCCAAGTGGGCGAGCAGTTCGAGGCCGAGCTCGCGTTTCTCCTCGCGGGTCGACACTGGCGGGCGTTCTCGCTCGGGGCGCTTGAGCGTTGTGTGGCGGCGTCGACCGGGATTCAGTATCCCGAAATGCAGTTTATCGACAGCGCATGACGGCCGACCGATAGGCACAGTACGTAGGCGAGAACCGCAGAAAAGGCAGCGAGAAGCGTACTACGCGAAGAACTCCGCCAACCGCTCGGCGGCTTCCTCGACCCGCGGCGTTACCAGCGCGAAGCGGAGCCAGTCGTCGTACGCCTCGCCGAACCCCTCGCCGGGCATCCCGGCGACGCCGGCCTCGTCGATCAGTCGCTCGACGTTCGCCATGGTTCCGGGGTAGCCGTCGAAGCGGGCCATCACGTAGAACGCGCCGTCGGGGCGGGTGTACTCCGCGCCCGCGGCGTCGAGCGCGTCGGTGAACGTGTCGACGCGCTCGCGGATCAGTTCGCGGGCCGCCTCGTAGTAGGCGGCGTCGGCACCCTCCAGCCCGCGCAGGACCGCGTGCTGGCCCGGGCGCGTGGTCGCGACGTTGACCAGCATGTGGCGGGCCTTGGCGTTCTCGGCGAGCCACTCGGGGAAGATCGCGTAGCCGACGCGGAACCCCGTGATCGCGAGCGACTTCGAGAAGCCCGATGTGACGATCCGGCGGTCGGAGTCGATCGTGAGCGCGGATTCGAACGTGCCGGAGAGGTCGAAGTGATCGTACACCTCGTCGACAACCGCAAGGGCGCCGTGTTCCTCACAGAGACGGACGATCTGCTCGACTTTCCCGTGGTCGTACACCGCGCCGGTGGGGTTGTTGGGCGTGTTGAGCACCACCAGCGCGGTGTCGTCGCTTATCGCTTCGCGGTAGGCGTCGAGGTCGAGGCTGCCGTCGCGGTTGGCGGGGACGAACGTCGGCTCGCCGTCGAGCATCCGCGTCTTCCCCGGGTAGTAGGGGTAGACCGGGTCGGTCAGGAGGACTTCGTCGCCGAGGTCGCGTTCGAGCGCGGCGGCCATCCCGAGGTAGTTCGCCTCGCCGGTGCCGTTGGTGATCACGACCCGTTCGGGATCGACGCCGCGGCGCTCGGCGATCTCGGCTTTGAGTTCGGCGGTGCCGTCGCTGGGCGGGTACTGGAAGCGGTGGGGCTCGAACTCGGCGTACTCCTTCAGCCCCTCCCGGAGCGCCTCCGGTGGCTCCCAGTCGGGGTTGCCGCTGACCATGTCGACCACGTCGTGGTCGGCCTCGCCGACGTAGCCCATCACTTGGAAGAACTTCGGCTCCTCGTACTCCATGCGGGGTGGTGTGGGTGCGGGAGTATGCCGTTTTCGGAGGAGGTGGTCGGGGGCTGGGTGGGTGCTGGATTGGCGTGAATACCCGGGGTCTCGGAACGGAGAGAACGACTGAGGCATGGGCACGGCTACGCAGTTCGGTGTCTCGACCGCGAACACGACCGCGGATTCCGATGTCCCGACCACGAACACAACCGCGGAGTGCGCATGACTACTTGCGACCGCGACCGCCCCGCACAGCCCTCGAACCTCCCCAGCCGACTCGCTCGCATACGCTCGCTCGTCCCTCGCGCTCGGTTCGCGTCCGACGACGCGAACGCTTCGCGCCGACCGCCACTGCGGTGCGGTAGCGGTGGACGCCGCGGGCCGGCAGCCGTCGCCGGCCCGCGGGGGAGGGGTGGGGACTCGGCGCTGTGCCGAGCCTCGTGCTCGGCACCCTGCGGTCGCAAGTGGTCTAGCGTCGAGACGCTGTTGCGGTCACTGTGCCGATACGCGGAGACTCAAGCGATCAAGCCGAATCGAAGTCACTGTCCCGATACTCACGAACGCAGTCGCCAGCTACTCGACCGACTTCGTCAGCCCGTTACGGAGGTCCCGGCCGAAGTAGTACCCCAGCACCGATGCGACCGCGCCGCTGCCGGCGCCGATCGCGCCTAGCGCCAGCCCGTACTGCTGGAGCCACTCGACGCCGATCGGGAGGAACACGCCGCTGAACACCTGCGTCACCGCAAGCACCGCCGCGACGGCCGCGCCCGCGACGGCGACTTCGAGATACTGCCGGTGGGAGCGAACGGCGCCGAGGACGAACGTCGCCGCGAACACGCCGACGATTCGGCCGATCGTCCCCAGGAACGGAACGATCCCACCGATCGCGCCGCCGACGACGACGCCCGCGACGACGACGGCGAGCGCGAGCAGGAACCCGCGGATCGAGAAGACGCGCCCGACGCGCTGCCGGACGCCCGCGAGCCGACCGCCGTCGCTCGACGACTCGGCTTCGGCGGTCGTCTCGTCGTCGCGTTCGAGGGAGCGCTGCATGGGTCGACGTGGGGCGCCCGACGCCATGGTTCTTGCGCCGTCTCGCCGTCGGTTCGGTCGGAAGCCGGCGGTCGTTCCACCGCCCGAAAAGGCAGTTTGAAGTCCGGCCGACGGAAAGTTTCGCCCATGAACCCTGGGGACCGCGTCCGCGTCGACCACGACGACGCGACCGACGAGGGCGTCCTGATGCCCACGACCGACGAGGAGCATCTCGTACTCAAACTCGACGGCGGCTACAACGTCGGGATCGCCCGGGAGGGCGCCGACGTCGAAGTACTGGAGTCCGATGTGTACGACATCGAAGAGAGCGAGGCCGGCGGCGGCGAGGCCTCCGAGATCGAGTTCGACGACGACCTGCCGACGGTCGCGCTCGTCTCGACCGGCGGCACCATCGCCTCCACCGTCGACTACCGCACCGGCGCCGTCACCGCGCGCTTCGACGCCGAGGACGTGCTGCGGGCCGTCCCCGAACTCGCCGGGCGGGCGAACTACCGCGGCCGGGTCGTGGCCGACATCCTGAGCGAGAACATGACCCCCGCGATCTGGCAGGAGCTCGCCGGAGCCGTGAAAGAAGAGATCGAGGCCGGCGCCGACGGCGTCGTCGTGATGCACGGCACCGACACGATGCAGTTCTCGGCGGCCGCGCTCTCGTACATGCTCGACACGCCGGTCCCGATCGTGTTCACCGGGAGCCAGCGCTCGGCGGACCGGCCCTCCTCGGACAACGTGATGAACGCCGTCTGTGCCGTGGAGGCCGCGACCGCCGACGCCGCCGAGGTGATGGTCTGCATGCACGCCACGCCCTCCGACGACGACTGCGCGCTCCACCGCGGCACGCGCGTCCGGAAGAACCACACCTCCCGGCGTGACGCCTTCGAGACCGTCGGCGGCGAACCGCTCGGGACGGTCGACTACGAGGCCGCAAAAGACGGGCAGGGCGACGCCGCCGGAGTCTCATTCGACGGGGAGTACACGGAACGCGGCGATGAGGAGCTCGCGATCCACCCCGACCTCGCGACCGACGTAGAGCTGGTCAAGCCGACGCCCGGCATGGACCCGGCGGCGTGGGAGTACCTCGACGGGAAAGAGGGCGTGATCGTCGAGGGGACCGGGCTCGGCCACGTGCACACCGACCTCATCCCGCGACTGGAGGAGCTTGTCGAGGACGGCACGACCGTCGCGATGACCTCCCAGTGCATCGAAGGGCGTGTCTGTGACCGCGTGTACGAGACCGGTCGGGACCTGCTCGACGCTGGCGTCGTGGAGTCGGGCGACACGCTCCCCGGCACCGCGAAGGTGAAGCTGATGTGGGCGCTCGCGAACACGGACAAGCCCGCGGACGCGATGGGACGGGATCTGGAAGGCGAGCTTACCGAGGAGTCACAGCCGTGGACGTGACTGGGGAGATCGCGTACGCCGACGACGAGGAGATCGTGGTCCGGGAGGCGGTTCCCGGCGACTACCCCGCAGTCGCCGCGTTCACCGCCGACACGTGGGAGAGCGGCGACTACATCCCCGACGCGTTCCCACGATGGATGGAGGGCGACGACCCCGACACCAGAACGTTCGTCGCCGTCGATACGACCGAGTCGCCGCCGGCACCCGAGGAGGTGGACGCGGTCGATCCCGACGACGTCGACGGTGTCGCCGACGACCGGGCAGTCGGCATCTGTCAGGCGGTCGGACTCAGCGAGCACGAGGGGTGGATGCAGGCGATGCGGGTCGATCCCGAGTACCGCGGCCGGGGACTCTCGCGGGCGCTGAACGACGCCGGCTTCCACTGGCTCCACGAGACGGGCCGGCGCGTCGCCCGAAACATGGTCTTTTCGTGGAACACCGGCGGGCTGGGCGCCTCGCGGTTCAACGGGTTCGACCCCGGCACCGAGTTCCGGTGGGTCCAGCCGGAGCCGGACGCCGATGCGACCGCCCGCACGGACGCCGGCGGCGAGATCGACGCCGACCCCGACGCTGCGTGGGCGTTCTGGGCCGATGCAGGCGCCCGTGACGCACTCGACGGGCTCGCGCTCGACGACTCGGAGTCGTGGGCGCTGTCGGAGTTGACCCGCGACCGACTACGGACGGCCGCCGCGGACGACCGACTGCTCGTGGTCTCGGCGCCGGACGGCGGGGTCGGCGGCTTCGCGTTCCGCGTCCGGACCAGCGAGCGCGAAGAGGACGGCGAGACGACGGTCCGCGGGGAGTACGGCGTCGCCGCGTGGGACGGAGCCGAGTCCTGCGACGCGCTGCTTGCGGCCGTCAGCCGGGACGCCGCCGCGGCCGGCGCCGACACGACGCGCGTGCTGGTCCCCGAATCCGTCGAGTGGGTCAGCGACGCCGCGCTCGCGGGCGTCGACGTGGGCGACGAACCAGACTTCGTGATGCGGGCGGACCTGACCGAGCGCCACTGGGCGTAGCGCGTCGGTCCGCGATCAGACCGCCACTGGGCGTAGCGCGTCGGTCCGCGATCAGACTGCCACGACCCACGCGCGGTACGCCTCCTCGCGCTCGTACACCTCCCGGAACACGCGATCCGCGAAGTCCGCGAGGCGGTTCGCGTCCGAGCGGGCGGTGATCCGGACGTTGGTCCCTTCGGCGGTGTCGGGCGACTCCAGTTCGTCGATGCGGAACTCCGGGAACTCGTCGACCAGCGACTTCACGCGGTCGAGTTCCGCGTCGGTCACGTCGAGGTTGAACGTCTTCTCGGCGAACTGGAGCCACGGCTGGGGCTCCTCTTCTTCCGCCTCGTCCTCGCCGTCGGGGTCGAACGCGGGCGATTCCGGCGGCGCGGCCTCGATCGTGAGGAAGGCGCTCCCACGGGTGCGGTGGGCGGTGACGGCGTCGGCGAATAGTTTCCGGCGATCGGTCGGCGTATCGGCGTCGAAACGGGTCATACTGGCTCTCGGGCGGCCGGCGACTAATCAGTCCCGGACCGCGAGGAACGTGTGCCACTCCGCCTCGTCGCTGATCTGCTCGGGGGCGAACCCGGCGTCGGCGAGCTGCCCTTGAAGTGGCGCTTCCCGCCAGAGCGTGAACCGTCGCCCGTCGGCCACCTCCATCGCGTCCTGCTCGTGGGCCTCCCGTGCCTTCGCGGACAGCAGCAGCGGGCAGCCGGGACGCAGGACGCGAGCGAACTCGCGGAGGGTCGACGCCGCGTCCGAGCGCGGGAGGTGGAGGAACGCCGCGCTGCTCCAGAGGCCGTCCGCGGCGTCGTCCCGGACCGGGAGCCGCCGCATGTCGCCCTGCAGGAAGCGCGCCCGGGACACGTCGTCCCGAGCCGCACGGAGGAACGGCCGCGTGATGTCCAGTCCGACCGCGTCGAGGCCGGCGTCGGCGAACGTCGCGGTGTCGACGCCCGGGCCACAGCCGAGGTCCAGCACGCGCGGCGGTCGGTCGCCGGGGTCGGGGAGCGCGTCGTGGAACGCCTCGCCGTGGAGTTCCGTGAGGCTCCACTCCCGGTACTTCTCGACGAACTGCGCGGCGTCGTCGGCGTACGTTTCGGCCGTCGTCGCTACGTCGACGTCCTCGTCGTCGATTCGTCGCGGGCTGTCGCTCACGGGCGTAGCTCGGCGGACGGGCCCAAAACGCTACCGCGCCCAGCCGCTTTCTTCAAGCCTTTATGCTCGGCCCCAGTCCGACCGAATATGGCCGATCACCACATTCTACTGCTGGGGCCGCCGGGCGCCGGCAAGGGAACGCAGGCGAAGAAGCTCTGTGAGACGTACGATCTCGACCACGTCTCGACGGGCGACGCGCTGCGGGCGAACAAGGACATGGAGACCGAGTACGGCACGCCGCGCAGCTTCATGGAGGCGGGCGAGCTCGTCCCCGACGAAGTCGTCAACGAGGTGCTGGCGGCCGCGCTCGAGGACGCCGACGGCTACGTCCTCGACGGCTACCCGCGCAACCTCGACCAGGTCGAGTATCTCGACGACGCGACCGAGCTCGACTACGTGTTCTTCCTCGACGTCGACCGGGAGACGCTGGTCGACCGTCTGACGGGCCGGCGGGTCTGCACTGAATGCGGCGAGAACTACCACGTCGAGTTCGCTCCGCCCGAGGAGGAAGGCGTCTGTGACGCCTGCGGCGGCGACCTCCACCAGCGCGACGACGACGAAGAGGACGTGGTGCGCGAGCGACTCGAAGTGTACGAGGAGAACACCGAGCCGGTAATCGAGCAGTACCGCGAGACCGGCGACCTCGTCGAGATCGACGGCGAAGGCGCCCCCGAGGACGTGTTCGAGCGGCTGACCGACGCCGTCGACGGCGCCGACTGAGCCCGCGGCCCGCAGTTTTTTCGCCGCCACCGTTCTGCAGCGACAAGTAAAAGCTTCATAACGCCTGGTAGCGAAGGCCGAGTCAATGGTACGGACCGAGAAGCGCGTCCGCGAACTCGTCTCGGAGGACTCCGAGATGCGGGACGTCCTCGAGACAGTGCTCGACCGCGCCGACGACGGCGAGGTAGGCTGGACGGACGTGAAAGGCGAGATCGAGAGCGGGCAGTGGGGCCGGCTGATCGAGAAGGAGGTGCTCGTCGAGGGCGAGACGGGGTTCCGGATCGACGATCCCGACGCCGTCCGGGAGGCGCTCGACGGTGGCGACGACGACCTCACCAGCTCCTCGGTCGACCTCGACGACGTCGAGAGCACGTCCTGGTCGAAGTGGGACAAGCTGGCCGGGGTCGGCACGCTGATGTTCATGGTCGGCTACGCGTACACCCCGATCCGGAACGTCGTGGGTGAGACGCTGGACCTCGGGCTCGGCCCACTGCTCGACGTGCTGCCGTTCTACGCGGTCGTGCTGCTGCTTGCGATGACGACCGGCCTCTACTCCACGGTGCTGCGCGCGCTGCTGATGGACATGGACAAGATGAGCGCGTACCAAGACCGGATGAAGGATATCCAAGAGCGCCGGAAGGAGGCCAAGGAGCGCGGTGACGACGCCGCGATGCAGGAGATCCAGGAGGAGCAGATGGAGGCCATGGGCGACCAGCTCGGCATGTTCAAAGAGCAGTTCCGCCCGATGGCGTGGATCATGTTCCTCACCATCCCGGTGTTCCTGTGGATGTACTGGGCGATCGGCGCCCGGGGCGCGAGCAGCCACCACGTGCTGACAGAGGTCGTGTTCCCGATCTGGGGCACGCTTGAGTGGACCGAGCCGATGCTCGGCCCGATCCGCCCGTGGATCTTCTGGTACTTCCTCTGCTCGACGGCGTCGATCCAGATCATCCAGAAGGCGATGGACATCGAGATGTCACCGTCGACCTGACGCGGTCCCGCTACTTCCGCTATTCGTCGCCGCTTCGTCGAGTCACCGTCGCGGCTGACGACCGCCGCTTTATCGAGTCACCACCACGGTTGTTCGTCACCGTGGTGTCGGGCCACCGCCGCGGCTGACAGTCGCCGCTTCGTCGGGCCACCACCGCCGGCTTTTTCGACACTCCGCCCCATGCTCCGAGCATGGACACAGTTCGCGAGGCGCTCCAAGAGCTCCCGGATGCGGTGTTCGCCGACCTGCTCGAAAGCGAGTCCGCCTACCGACTCGTGATCGACCTGCCGGGAGCGACCGCCGAGACGACCGATCTGCGGAGCGAGGGCGGTCGGCTCCACGTCGAAGCGCGCCGCGAGAAGTCGTTCGGCGGCGAGTTCGACTACGTTCGCGAGGACCGACCCCTGTTTCTCGACGCCGAGATCCCGCTCCCACCCGACGCCGGCACGGATGCCGAGGCGTCGATGGAGCGCGGCGTGCTCACCGTCACCGTCCCCAAGCGCTCGGCCGGCCCGGCCGAGTCGATCGACATCGACGACGCCTGATGCTCGGAGCGACCGCCAGCCCCGAACCGACAGAGGATGGGGTGATCTAGGCTGGTCTCTCTCCGTGCTTACTGGCGGTTCCTCGTCGTCCTCAAGGGCTTTTTCCCCCTGCTGTTCGCGTGGGCGAGAGACCGCAAGCGGTTCCTCCTGTTCGGGCGGAGCCGCAGCGTCGACAGCGAGACGCGCGTCCGGCGAGCCGAGGCGCTGCTCGAAACGCTGCTGACGCTCGGGCCGACGTTCATCAAGCTTGGCCAGCTGCTGTCGACCCGGCCGGACATCCTCCCGCCGGAGTACGTCGAGGTGCTCTCGAGCCTGCAGGACGAGGTCCCACCCGCCGACTGGGACGAGGCCAAGGAGGTGCTGGAGGACGAACTCGGCCCCGTCGGGGAGACGTTCGACGAGTTCGACAGCGAGGCGATCAGTGGGGCCAGCCTCGGACAGGTGTACCGCGCGGTCCACGACGGCGAGCAGGTGGCCGTGAAGGTGCGCCGGCCGGGGATCGTCCCGCTGGTCAACGCCGACCTGAAAGTGCTGCGCTGGTCGCTGCCCGTGATCGTGTTCTTCGTCAACGAGTCGAGCTCGTTCTCGCTGTCGAACCTGGCCGAGGAGTTCTCGAAGACGATCCGACAGGAGATGGACTACGGCCGCGAGCGCGTGATGCTCGAAGAGATCAGCGAGAACTTCACGGGCAACGAGGATATCCGCATCCCCGAGACTCACGAGGCCGCGTCCGGCGAGTCGGTGCTCACGATGGAGTACCTCCCCGGGACGAAGATCAACGACGTCGACGAGCTCGACGCGAAGGGGATCGACCGTACCGAGCTCGCGACGCGGCTCCAGCGCATCTACCTCCAGATGATCATCGAGGACGGCGTGTTCCACGCCGACCCCCACCCCGGGAACCTCGCGGTCGACGACGAGGGCGCGGTGATCTTCTACGACTTCGGGATGAGCGGGCGGGTCGATCCGTACATCCAGGAGAAGATCGTCGAGTTCTACGTCGCGATCGCCGAGCAGGACACCGACGCGATCCTCGACGCCCTCGTGGAGATGGGGACGCTCTCGCCGGAGGCCGACCGGGAGGTGATGGGCCGGGTAATGGAGCTCGCGATCCAGGACGCCCGCGGCGAGGACATCGAGCAGTACCGCGTCCAGCAGATCATCGAGCAGGTCGAGGGGACGATCTACGAGTTCCCGCTGCGGCTGCCCAGAAACCTCGCGCTGGTGCTCCGAGTCGCGACCGTCGTCGAGGGGGTGTGTGTCACGCTCGACCCCGAGTTCGACTTCATCAGCGTCGCGACCGACTACCTCACCGAGCAGGGGTACCGCGAGCAGACCGCCCGCCGGATCGCGAGCGACGCCGCCGACCGCGCTCAAGAGACCGCGGGCGCGCTGGTGTCGGTGCCGCCGAAGCTCGACCGCGTGCTCGACGGGATCGAGGGGGAGAACCTCACGGTCAACATCAACGTCGAGGACGGCGACGACGTGTTCCGGGACCTCGCGAAACGGCTGATCTTGGGGATCTTCGTCGCCGCGGGCGTGCTCTCGGCGGCGCTAATCTACGCGTTCGGGCAGGACTGGCGGGTCTCCGCGGGCATCCTCGCGGTGATCGCACCGCTGGTGCTCATGCTGTGGCGCTCGTTCCGGCGCAAGCAGCGGTCGATCCGGGCGACGCCACAGTTCACCCGCCAGAACATGCGCGAGCGCGAGCGGAAGTAACGGTCGCCGGCAGCAGGTGGTTTTTGCCGGCCGGCGACACAGGAGCCGTATGGACGTTTCCCCGTTCGGCCTCGAACGCTGGTTCGCGGAGTACGAACACGACGCCGACATCATGCTCGCCGAGAGCGGGATCCGCTCGCTGCCGGCCGACCGCTTCGACCTCGACCCCGGGAAGCTGGGGTACGTAATCCCCACCAACGGCGACCCCGAGTTCCGCGCCGACGTTGGCGACCGCTACGGGCGGAGCGCCGAGGAGGTACTCTTTACCGTCGGCACGCAGGAGGCGAACTTCCTCACGTTCCTCTCGTTGCTGCACTCCGAGCACGGCGACCACGCGGTCGTCGTCACGCCGACGTATCAGGCGCTGCACGCCGTACCGGAGGCGTTCGGCGAGGTGACGCGCGTCCCGCTGAACCGTGGGGACTGGAGCGTCGACGTGGAGGGAGTCGAGCGAGCGATCCGCGACGACACCGCGGTCGTCGTGCTCAACAACCCCAACAACCCCACCGGGAACTACCACGACGAGGAGACGGTCCGGGAGCTGTACGATCTCGCCGCCGAGCACGACGCGTACCTGCTCTGTGACGAGGTGTACCGGCTGCTCGCCGATGAGCCCATCACGCCGGCAGCGGCAATGGGCGAGTACGGCATCTCCACGACCAGCCTCACGAAGGCGTACGGGCTGGCGGGCCTGCGCTTTGGCTGGGTCGTCGGCGACGAAGACGTGGTCGAGCGCGCGTGGCGCTGGAAGGACTACACGACGATCTCGCCCACGCTGTTCGGCCAGCACGTCGCCAAGCAGGCGCTGGGCGAACAGGAGGACGAGATTCTCCGGGAGAACCGCGACCTCGCGACCGAGCACCGCGAGATCGTCGCCGACTGGCTCGACGAGCACGGGCTGGACTGGCACGAGCCGGTCGGCGTCAACGGGTTCGTGACCGTACCGGACGGGTTCGAGGACGCCGAGGAGTTCTGTCGCGTCGTGGTCGAGGAGGCGTCGGTAGTGCTGGCGCCGGGGCACCTGTTCGGTCCCTACGAGGACCGCTTCCGGATCGGCTTTGGCCTCCCGACCCCGGAGCTCCGGGAGGGGTTAGAACGGGTCGGCGACGTGATCGAGAACCGCTAATCCCCGTCGTCGTCCTCGTCGTCGGCCGTCGCCGCCGGCCCGGGCACGACGGTCACGTGGTCGATACCGACGGAGTGCTGTTTCGTGGCCATATCTGTGGGGTGGGTCGGGACACTCAAGAGATTACCCATACGCATAACGTATCGATGGGCATCGAGCGATACCTCCGGGACATATCTATGTCCGTGGGGTATCGGCCGGTCGTGGCTGAGAACTGGAACGCATCGGCGCCGGGGTCCGGACCGACGCCGCATCGGTATCGGGGCGCGCGGCGGCGTGGGTCGTGATACTGCGGCGAAAACGGCGGTGGCGCTGCAGCGGAAACGGGTGTCTGCTCAGAAGTTCTCGTCGTACAGCTCCTGTGCGTGCTCGATCGCGTCGAGCGCCGCGTCCTTGTCCTCCCAGCCGAGGGTGGTGACCTCCTTGCCCTCCTCGAGGTTCTTGTACGTCTCGAAGAACTCGTCGATCTCGTCGAGGGTCTGCTGAGGGATGTCGTCGATGTCCTCGATGTGGTCGAAGCGGGGGTCCTCGCTGGGGACGGCGATCACTTTGTCGTCCTGCTCGCCGTCGTCGTCCATCTTCATCAGCGCGACCGGGCGGGCCTCGATCACGCAGCCGGGGAACGTCGCGTCCTCGACCATCACCATCACGTCGAACGGGTCCTCGTCGTCGTAGTACGTCTGCGGGATGAAGCCGTAGTCGTAGGGGTAGTGGACGTTCGAGTGCAGCACGCGGTCGAGCACGACGCCCGGCACGTCCTTGTCGTACTCGTACTTGTTGCGCTCGCCTTTGAGACACTCCACGACCGCGTAGATCTGCTCCGGGGCGTCCGGCCCGGTTTCCAGGTCTTCCCAGAGGTTCGTCATGCCTTCTGAGGTTCCGCCAAGCCGGGCAAATGCTTTTCGGGACGTTCCTGTCCGGGCGAAAACGCTTTTAGGTAGGGACGACTATCTTCTGTCACGAGCACTGGACGAACACCCTACTGTGTGCTTTCGACGGCCACACCCCGGGAAGGGGGGTCGGCCGTCTCCACGGTGGTGGGGGGAGCGGACAGTGCCACACCCTAACAATGTCAGAGGCAGAAGCAGTCACCGACGAAGAGCCGGGTATCGCACGAGATCTCACAGCGTTCCAGCAGAACATCCTCGTCATCCTCTCCGAGGAGGCGATGTACGGGCTCGCGATCAAACGCGAGCTCGAGGAGTTCTACGGGGCGGAAGTGAACCACGGTCGACTCTACCCCAACCTCGACGATCTGGTCGAGCTCGGGCTGGTCGAGAAGAGCGAACTCGACAAGCGAACGAACCAGTACGCGCTGACCGAGAAGGGCCACGAGGCCGTTCTCGACACGCTCGAGTGGACGCTCTCCCGGTACGTCACCGACGAGAGCCGCGCCGACGAGATCCGCGAGATCGTCGACGAACAGAACTGACGGCAGTCACTCCTCGCTGACCGACGCCGGCGGCTCGCTGTCGGCCGCCGCGAACAGCTTTCGAACGGATTCCTCGACCAGCGACGCGTCCGTCTCGCTGGGCCAGGCGTTTCGCGGGTAGTACTCGTCGAGGAACAGTTCGACCTCCTCGGCGGTCAGCTTCTCGACGGGCTTGGCGTAGTGGTTGCTCGCGAACGCCGCGATCGCCCGAGCGTTGGCCTCGTGGTCCGGGGACGCTTCGGCGACGGTCTCGACGAGCTCGTCGTTGTGGTCCGCGATCTCCTGCCAGTGTTCGGGGTCGCCCGGGCCCGAGAGAGAGATCTCGACCGCGCGATCGGTCTCCTCGACACGGTCCAGTTGGACGACGCCGTTTTCCAGCCACTCTTCGGGGTAGAGCACCAGCGTGTCGTCCTCGTCGCGGAGCCGCGTCTCGTAGTCGTGACTCTCGACCAGCTCCTCGCGCCGGTCACGGTACACCGAAGCCTCCTCGGCAGCGGCGTCGTCCTCGCGGCGTTCGGCCGCACGCGCCAGCCGGGTCAGCCGTTCCGTCTCGTCGACGGCGTCGACCGGGATGTCCGGCACGCGCTTCTCCTCGTCCTCGGTTCGGTCGGCTGTCTCGGGCTCGCTATCGGTCATCGAGTGCCTCGTTCGCCAGATCGTCGGCGCGTTCGTTTATCTCCCGTGGAACGTGCTCGACGTCCCAGCGGTCGAACTCCCGAAGCAGCTCCCGGGCGGTCACGCGCAGCTCCCTGAGCTCGGGGTCGTTGGTGTCCCACTCCCCGCGGAGCTGCTTGACGACGAGCTGGGAGTCCCCCCGAACGTCGATCTCGTCGAGCGCGAGATCCCGTGCGGCCCGGAGCGCCCGCAGCAGCGCCTCGTACTCCGCTTGGTTGTTCGTCCGGCGGCCGATCTCCTCGCCGCCCTCGGCGACGACGCCGTCGCTGCTGACGATCGCCCAGCCGACGGCCGCCGGGCCGGGGTTCCCCCGGCTGGCGCCGTCGAAGTAGACGTGTGCGCGCCCGCCGCCATCCTCCAGCAGGAGCGTGAGGTCGGTCGGCGATCCGCCCTGTACGACGACCTTGTCGTCGTAGGCGACGGCGACGGCGTCGCCGCGTTCGGCTCGCCAGCGCTCGTGTTCGGTGTTCCCCTCGCGTATCTCGACGCCGGCCTCGCGGAGGCGCTCGCGCGCGTCAGCGGGGTCGACAGTGACCGTCGGCATGGGTAGGCTACCTCCCGGCCGCGTAAAGACGCCTCCGTTCTGGGCCACCCCGACACTCAAGTAGCGAAACGGGACCACCGACGGTATGCGCTGAGAGTGGTCCCGGTTCGGCCGAGGCGGGAGCGTGACACACCGGCCGGGAGGCGTTCGTGACACCTGTTCGCCAGCGGGAAGTGACGCAGGGGAGTGCCGCGCACAGAACTTTCAAGCCGACGTAGCGCCGAGTTCGGGGTGATGCGACTGGACGAGTATCTCGAGTACGAGGCAGACGAGGCGGCCGAACGCCGCCGGCTCGCCGAGGAGAAGAACTACGAGATACTCGACCACCTCGAACAGTTCGAGAGTCGCTTCGAGGAGCACGTCACCGACGACGCGCTCGTCGGCAGCGTCTCCCCCTCGATCTTCGTCGGCCGGTCGGACTACCCGAAAGTGTCGACCGGGATCCTCTCGCCGGTGGGCCACGAGGACGACGCCGGGCGCTTCGAGACCAGCGGCGAGTGGTACGACGAGGGCGTCGGGATCGCCGACGTGTTCGAGCGCCGGACCAGCCTACTGAACTCGAATCGGACGGGCGTCGGCGTCGACGTCCACGACGCGTGGGATGGGTTCACCGGGGTCCAGCGCGAGATCGCGATCGCCGACCGGCCAGTCGGCGTCGAGGTCGGGCTCGACGGGCGACCCGACGTGGACTACGACGTCTCCCGGGACGACGTGGCGACGCCCGTGGGGCCGCGAGCCACCGCCCAGTCCGCGGACCTCACCGAGAACCCCCACGTTCCCCGCCCCGTGGAGAAGACGCTGGAGGACGACGACTGGCAGGCCCAGGGCGCGATCAACTACCTCTACCGTCGCGGGTTCGACGTGTACGAGATCAACACGATCCTCTCCGCGGGGGCGTTGGGGCAGGCGGAGAACCGCAAGCTCGTCCCCACGCGGTGGTCGATCACGGCCGTCGACGACACCGTCGGGCAGTACCTCCGCGGGACCATCCGAGACACGCAGAGCGTCGACAGCGTCCAGGTCCACCACAACGAGTATCTCGGCAACAGCTTCTGGGTGATCCTCGCGCCGGGGAACTGGGAGTACGAACTGGTCGAGATGAAGGCGCCGGGCAGTATCTGGAACCCCGACCCGGAGGCGGGCACGTATCTCGCGAGCGCTCACGAGAAGTTTGAGGGGCGGACGGGCTACGTCGACGAGACGGCGGGAGCGTACTACGCCGCCCGCCTCGGCGTGCTCGAACACCTCTCGGAGATCGGCCGGCAGGCGAAGGCGCTCGTCCTGCGACACGTCTCCGACGACTACTGGGGCCCCGTCGGCGTCTGGCAGGTCCGGGAAGCCATCCGTCACGCCTTCGAGGGCGAACACGGCACTGCGGAGACGCTGTCGGGCGCGATCAGCGAAGTCGGGACCCACCTGCCGGTCTCGGAAGCGCGGCTGCGACGAAAGTCGACGATGGCGGCGGGGCTGCAGTCGAGTCTACTGGAGTTCTAACTACTCCGCGTCGGCCTCGACCGGGCCGCGCCCGACGACCTCTTCCACCGCTTCGACGAAGGACTGCCGGGTGTCGAAGTAGGTGGTGTCGGTCTCCTCCAGCACGTTTTCGAGAATCCGCGCACCGTGAGGCGTTCGGATGGTCGCGTCGCCCTCCTTCTCGACGATACGGCTGCGTTCTTGGGGCCACGTGAGTCGTGCGGCCACCCGAGCGACGGGCGCGCCCTCGACGTCGGTCCCCTCGCCGAGTTCGACGGCCGGCTCTGCTTCCTCTTCGGTCTCACCTTCGCTCATACCCGCCACATCGCCCGTCCGGACGGTAACGCTTTCGATGGCGTCGACGGCGATGACCTCTCCGTTCGCGAACAGATGTCTGACGTACGGCTTTAGTCCGTGGGCTCTGTTACTCTCAATATGACCAGTCTCTCGGAGGTGTACACGCCCGACGCGGAGTTCCAGACCAGCCTCCGGCGACTGTACGCGGGGTTGGGGCTGTTCGCGCTCGGCGGCCTCCTCGCGATCGCCGGGGTTGTCGTCGGGGCGACGACACCACTGGGCTCGCTCACGGCCTCGTGGGAGTGGGCGGGGATCCTCGCCGGGCTCGGCGTGCCCGCGGCGATCCTCGGCGTGTTCATCGTACTTCCCTCGGGCCGTCGGACCCGTGTCGCGGCCGTGATCGGGGCCGCGCTCTCACTGCTCGGCGTCGCGCTGTTCGCCCACGCCTACCCCTGTCAGTGGGTGGGGACCAACTGCCTCGGGGGCCGATCGCTGCTCACCCTCCCCGTCGCGCTGCTGTACTCCGCGGGGATCATCACGACGCTGTGGTGTCTGTTCACCGGGATCGTCAACTTCGAGTCCCGGAACAGCCCCGGCGGCACCGCCCGGGTGGAGGTGACCACGCAGGGCGAGACGAAGGTGATCGAGGTGCCGACCTCGGAGCTCTCGAAGTTCTCCGGCAGCATGGGCGTCCTCGGCGAGACGCCCGAGGTCGACTCCCCGGATCGGCCGGGCGCCGGCGGCGGGAGCGACGTTGCGAGCGACGGCGGCGCGTCGACCAACACGATCGACGGCGTCGGCACCGGCGGGGCGTTCGTCGACGAGTCCGAGATCGCCGACGCGGGGCCAAGTAGCCCCAGCAACGGCGGTTCGACGCCGAACCGCGGGGCGAGCGATCCGTCGACCACCGGGCCGCGCTCGGGGACCGACGACGCCGTCGGCTCCAAACCGCTGCGACGCGAGAACCGCGACGACGCCGCGGGTCGTTCCGGGCGTGAGGCGAGCGAGAGCCGATCCACGGGCGAAGTCAAAGGCGTCGATACGGGGGGTTCCGCCCGGCGTGAAGACGACTGGACGCCGAGCGGGTCGACGCCCGAGAACGCCGCGGGCGGCCCGGATCGGGACAGCTACTGCGGCTCCTGCAAACATTTCGAGTACGTCCAGACCGACCAGGGGATGCAGCCCTACTGCGGCTTCCACGACGAGATCATGGACGACATGGACGCCTGCGACGAGTACACCCCGCGGAAGTAGCTTACAGCGTTGCGAGCGTCTCGCTAACGTCCTCCCAGTGTGACCCGCTCCAGAACCACTGTCCACAGTCCCGACAGCGGTAGGGCTCTACGTCGTCGGGGACGTGTTCGGGAGCGTCGGCGGTGTCCGCGGGCACGAGCTCCCCGTTGCAGGCGCTACAGCGACGCGGCCGGTCGGGCAGCGAGAGGTCGACGCCGGCCGCGCGGAGCTCCCGGAGCTGTGCCTCGATCGCGCGTTCGGTGAGCAACACGGCGTCGTCGGTTGCTGCCGCGAGTTCCTCGTCCCGAGTGAGCAGCGTTCGATCCTCAGCCGCGGCGAGCGTCCGGATCGAGTCGTCGGCCTCGGTTCCGCGATCCAGCGCGTACGCGGCGTCGTAGCCGCACATCCGGAGGTACGTCGCGAGCGTACCGAGCATCACGTCGAGCAGGAACCGGTCCGTCCGGGGCTCGCTCGCGTCGCCGGTCACTGGTCGAGGAACGCCCGCACGCCCTCGGCATCGCGTGCGGTGAGCACGTCGTCAGTCTCCGCCCAGCCCCGGCGTGCGGTGTGGACGCCGAAGCGTGCCTCCGAGAACGCGCCGGGTCGGTGGGCGTCGGTGTCGATCGCGATCGTCGCGCCGGCCTCGACCGCCACGCGAACCGCCGAGTCCGGGAGGTCGAGCCGACTGGGGTTGGCGTTGAGTTCGAGCGCGGTGTCGGCGGCGGCGGCAGCCTCGGCCAATTGCTCGAAGTCGGGGGAGAGCCCCGGGCGCTCGTTGATCAGCCGCCCGGTCGGGTGGCCGAGGACGTCCGTCTCCGGGTGTTCGATCGCCGCCACGAGTCGCTCGGTAGCTTCCTCGCGGTCCTGCCCCAGCGCGGCGTGGGGCGAGGCGACGACGACGTCGAGATCCGCGAGCAGTTCGTCCGGCGTCGAGAGGCCGCCGTCGGCGGCGACGTTGGTCTCCACGCCGTGGAGCAGTTCGAGGTCGTGTCCCGCCTCGTCGAGCGCGTCGCGGGCCGCCTCGACGGTCTCGGCCTGCTCGCGGATCGCCTCGGGGGAGAGCCCGGTGTTGCCGAACACGCCCGGCCCCTCGGCGTGGTCGGTGATCGCGAGGTAGTCGTGGCCGAACGCCGCGGCGCCGACGGCCATCTCCTCGACGGTCGCGTCGCCGTCGGACCACTCCGTGTGGGTGTGGAGGTCGCCGCGGATCTCGTCCTCCGCGATCAGGTCCGGCAGGTCGCCCTCGCGGGCGGCCTCGATCTCGCCCGCGTTCTCCCGGAGCTCCGGCGGGATCAGGGGGAGGTCGAGCGCTTCGTACATCCCTTCCTCAGTGTCGCCGGCGACGCGCTCGCCGACGCGCTGGCCCGAATCAGGGTCGTCCACGTCGGAGATATCGAAGCAGCCGTACTCGTTCAGCTTCAGGTCACGGTCGATCGCGACGTTGCGGAGGTGGATGTTGTGGTCCCGGCTGCCGGTGAAGTACTGCAGTGCGGCGCCGAACTCCGAGGGATCGACGACTCGCAGATCGACGCGAACGCCGTCGCCGGTCCGGAGGCTGGCCTTCGTGGGCCCAGACTCGATAGTGTCGGCGGAGTCTTCCCAGTCGAGAAAGGCGTCGACGACTGCCTCGCCGTCGGCGCTGGCTGCGAGCACGTCCACGTCGCCGATTGTCTCCTTCCAGCGCCGGTTCGACCCCGCGAGTTCGGCCGCCTCGACGGCGTCGATGTCGGCGAGGAAGTCGCGGGCGGCCTCGCCCAGCGGGCGACCCGTGCCCAGAAGCGTGCGCTGGTGGGCCTGCCGCGCGAAGTCGATCCCGTCGAGGATGTTCTGCTCGGTCTTGGGGCCGAACCCCGAAACCTCCCGAATTTCGCCGTTCCGGGCGGCAGCTTCGAGCTCGTCGAGGTCGGTGACGCCGAGTTCCTCGTACAGCGTGCCGACGGTTTTCGGGCCGACGCCCTCGACGCTCGTCAGCGCGGCCATGTTCACGGGGAGCGCCTCGCGGAGCTCTTCGAGTTCGTCGATCTCGCCGGTCTCGACGTACTCGACGAGCTTCGCGGCGATGGCGTCGCCGACGCGGTTGATCTCCGCGACGGCGTCTTCCCCCTCGTCGGCCAGCCCCTCGACCGGTTCGGGGTACTCCCGGACGTTCTCCGCGGCGCGACGGTAGGCCGTGGGTTTGTACTCCACGTCCCGGGCGTCCAGTAGGTCGGCCATCTCTTCGAGCAGGGTCGCGAGTTCGTCGTTCGTGGGCATGAGTGGGTCTCCGGAGTGGTGTCGTCGTGTCTCGGTTGGGCGACGCAGTCCTCAGAGCGATCCGCGCCGCGGGCTGCCGTCGTCGTCGTGGCCCAGCGCCTGCTGGAGGAAGTTCATCCAGCGCTTCTGGTCGGCAGCCTCCTGCCGGGCGGCCTCGCTCTCGATGTCGACGGGGTCGAGCTGTTCGAGCGCGTCGAGCGCGCGGTCGATGCCGATGATGCTGCGGGCGAGCTCTTCGCCGCGCTCGTAGCTGACCTCGCCCGCCTCGATCAGGTCGAGGCGCTCGTTTCGCTCGCGTCGGAGGTTCCGCTTGGCGTCGTCGACGCGCTCGCGCTCCTCGGCGGGGACGGTGTCGCGGCGCTTGATCTCGAAGACGAACTGCTGGAGTTCGAGGGTGTCGCCCTGGACCTCGATCTCCTCCGGGATGTCGGCGCCGATGGTGGCGGCTTCGCGGCCGACCCGTTCGAGCAGTTGTTTGCGCTCGTACTCCTTCACGGCGTGTGGTTGGGTGGGGCGACTCTTTGCTTCTTCGCCCGTTCGTTGGTGGTGATCGAGTTGGCGGCGACGGGTGTCGTGACAGCAACCGCGACAGCGTCTCGACGCTAGACCACTTGTGACCGCAGTGCGCCGAACACGAGGTTCGGCGCAGCACCGAGTCCCCACCCCTCCCCCCGCCGGCGCCGACTGTCGGCGCCGGCGAGGCGTCCACCGCCACCGCACCGCGGCCGGCGGTGGCGCGCGACGTGAGCGCGTCCCTGCGCGAACGAGCGCGCGAGGGACGACCGATCGAGCGAAGCGAGAGAGGGAGTCGGTTGGGGAGGTGTGAGGGCTGTGCGGGGCGGTGCGGTCACAAGATGCCAACGATCGAGTTGCTGGTGCTGTCGCCGTTCGAGAAAGCACACCAGATTCACACCACAGCGCCACACCAGAAACAAACCTAAACGACGGAAAAACCGAAAGACCGGACTCGAACTCCTACAGCCCGTACAGGTCGGTGAACTTCTCGTTCACGTAGTCGAGGAAGTAGTCCGCTGTCAACGGCTCGCCCGTGGCCTCCTCAATCAGGTCGTCGGACTTGTACGCCCGACCGTGGCTGTGGACGTTCTCGTTCATCCACTCCAGCATCGGCTCGAACTCGCCGTTGCGGATCTTCCCGTCGACGTCCGAGATGTCGTCCCGCATCGCCGCGTCCAACTGCGCCGCCAGCACGCTGCCGATCGTGTACCCTTGGAACCCCGCAAAGCGCGAGGACCAGTGGATGTCCTGCAGGCAGCCCTCGCCGACGCCGTCGGGCGTGACGCCGAGGTACTCCTCCATCTTCTCGTTCCAGAGCTCGGGGATCTCGTCGACGTCGATCTCTCCCGCCACGAACGCGCTGTCGATCTCACACCGGAGGATGATGTGCAGGTGGTAGGTAAGCTCGTCCGCCTCCACCCGGATGAGGTTGTTCGGGTAGATGCGGTTGACCGCCTCGTACGCCTCCTGTGCGGTGAGGTCGTCGACGCCGTCGAGGTGCTCCTTGACCTCGGGGAGGAAGTAGTCCCAGAACGGCTTCGTGCGGCCGACGTGGTTCTCCCAGAAGCGGCTCTGGGACTCGTGGACGCCCGAGGAGAGCGACTGCCCCAGCGGCGTGCCGTAGTGCTCCTCGGGCAGCCCGAGCATGTAGCTCGCGTGGCCGTACTCGTGGATCGTCGCCGTCAGCGCGTCCATCGGGTTGCCGGGCTTGTACCGCGTGGTCACGCGGGCGTCGAACTGGTTCCCGGAGGTGAACGGGTGGGCGGAGATGTCCAGCCGCCCGTGGTCGCGGTCGTAGCCGATCGCGTCCAGCGCGGCCTCGGAGAGCGCACGCTGGTTCTTCTCGGCGTACTCCCCCCCCTCGTACGGCGAGGCGAGCTCGTCGCCGTTGGCTTCGATCTCCTCGATCAGCGGCACCAGCTCCGCCTTCAGTCGGTCGAAGATCTCCTGAATCCGCTCCCGGGAGATGTACGGGAGGCCGTCCTCGTACAGCACGTCGTAGGGCGCCTGATCCGGGCTGATGTGCTCGGCGCGCCGGATCGAGAGGTCGCGCAGCTGCTCCAGCCGCGGCGCGAACAGCTCGAACTCGTTTTCGGCCTTCGCTTCCTGCCAGATCTGTTGGTTCTCGCTCTGGACCTCGGAGAGCTCCTCGACCAGATCGCCGGGCACGTCCGCGGTCCGGTCGTAGCTGCGCCGGATCTCCCGGACGTTTGCCTGCTGGCGCCGGTCGAGCTCGTCCGCGGCGTCCTCGGCGCCCGTGAGCGCCGCCTCGAACTCGTCGTCGGTCATCAGGTCGTGGGTGACCGAGGAGAGCGCCGAGAGCTGTTTCGCCCGGGCCGGGGCGCCGCCCTCGGGCATGGTGACCTGCTGGTCCCAGCCCAGTACGCCGCTGGCGTCGCCGAGGTAGGAGATGCGTCGGTTCTGCTCGATGAGGTCGCGGTACGCGTCGGGTGCGTCCTCGGAGGGTTCCTCGATTGACACAGGATGGCATAGCTCCGATCGCCTATCAAACCCCGGGAGCCGGCAGTCGGCGGACCGGGATCGACTACTCCTCGTCGGCGGCGTCGAGGTCGTCCGCCTCCATCGCTTCCTCGTAGCGTTCCATCGCCTGCTCGAACCCGTCGCTCGCGAGTCGGTACGTCTCCCGAAGCTCCTGAATCGGCGTCTCGGTCGCGTCGACGCGCAGATCGTTGTAGTAGGGCTCGTCGCCGTCCTCGGTGCTGCGTACCTTCAGTGCGGCGCTCTGGACGTGGAGCTCCTCGCGCTTGTCGCCGCCCTCGGCGTAGCCCGCACCGAGCGCGTCGATGAGTCGCTGGGCCAGCGGCGCGCCGCGGTCGGAGTCGGCGTACGTCTCGGCGACGCTCTCGATCACCGCCTCGCCGGTGAGGAGGTTCCCCGCGACGGTGTAGTTCTCGCCCTCGCGGTGGCCGTACCAGCCGTGACACTCCTCGCCGGAGAACGTGAACTGCCCGTCGGCGTCGACGCCGTGGAGCTGGCGGTTCTCCGCGCCCTCGTCGGCGTTCAACAGCGACTGGAGCGCGTCCTCGACCGCGAGCCCGTCGTCGATGTACTCGACCCCCCGTTCGCCGAGTTCGACGTTCACCAGACTCTGTGTCGCGACCGCGCCGTTCTCGGAGACGAACGGGCAGAGCGTCCCCACCGCAGGCAGTCGGGTCGTGACGGCGACGCCGAACCGCCGCTGCTCGTTGCCGTCCTCGTCCTCGTACTCCTCGCGCACGCAGATGCTGAACGTCACAGCCGAGCCTGCGGCCGGAGTCGGGAAAAGTCGTGCTCTCCCGGCGAAACGGCCGGTCCGTCGCCGGGTCGCGGACGGACGGCGCAAGAACTAATGCCGCAGCCCCGGAGCGTTCTGGCATGGGAATCATGAGTAAGATCCTCGGCGGCGGCGGCGACCGCAGCACCGAGGACTACGTCACGCTCGACCTCGAGGAGGACTTCGAGAGCCCCGGCGCCGCCGGGACGATGAGCGTCCACTTCGCCGAGATCGGCGGCCAGCAGGACGTGATCGCGATCAAAGACGCCGTCTACGACGGCGACCTCGTCGTCGCGGACATCACCCGCCACTCCACGACCGACACCGCCAGCGACCGCATCATCGAGGAGCTCCGGCAGGTCGCCGACGAGGTCGACGGCGACATCGTCAAGAAGGGCGACGACCAGATCGTCGTCACCCCCACCGGCGTCGGGATCTCCCGCGAGAAGCTGAACTAACGCCGCCCCGTTTCTCTGTCGAGCCGCCTCCCGTAGCGGCAGGCTCGATACCGTCACCTACCTGTCCCCCCGGATCGAACCGCCAGCCATGACCGAGGATGCGGCCGGCAACGCGTCGAGCGTCCGGGTTCGGGGGATCTACGCCACCGCGCTCACCCGGGTGCTGCTCGACGCCGGCCACCGTGTCGTACAGGCTTCGCCGCCGATCGAGCGGCGCTTCGACGCCGACCTCCCCGCCGCGGACCACGACGCCGCGATCGAGACCGGGCCGGACCGACAGGGCGTCACCGTCGCCGGCGAGCCAGACGCCGTCGCGTCGGTCCGCTCGCTGCTCGCCGACACCGGGATCGACACACTGGCGTGGGACGATCCCGCCCCCGTCGGCGCGGTGTTCGACGGCCGCGTGACCGAGACGCTCGGCAGCGGCGCAGTCGTCGAACTGGTCGAGGCGGACGGGTTCCTCCCGTACCGCAACGTCGACGGGGAGGTCGACGACGGCGACGCGGTCCGGGTACAGGTCGTCGAGGCGGCGGCGCCGTGGGACGACGACCGCGCGGTGCTCGACACCGGGCTGCGGGTCGAGGCGGGGCTCGCGACGCTCGGCCGCGGGCGCTCGGGCGTCCGGGTCGCCGGCCGCGACGACGCCGCAGGCCGTGAGCTCGCCGGACTGACCGACCTGCTCGACACCGAGCCCGCGGACGGCTGGGGGCTGGAGTGGGCACGCGACGCCCGCGACGCCGAGATGGGGACGCTGGGCGACGCGCTCGAACGGGCGAACGAACGCGCCGCGGAACTGGATCGGGCCGTCGAGGACGCCGGCGACCCCGAGCCGGTCCGTGAAGTCGCGACACCAACGGCGGGGGCGTGGCTCTGGTTCGGCCGCGAGTCCCGCTTCGCGCTCGACGATCACAGGCGGGAGGTGACGGCGACGATGCCGGGCCACCACCGAACCAAGGCCGGCACCGAGGCTGCCAGCGCGGGCGTCGACTTCGTCGAGGCGCTGTGCGGCGACGACCTCGGCGGGGAGTTCCCGTTCGCGGTCGTCGCCGAGCAGTTCGGTCCCGACGAGGGCGACCGCGTCCGAATCGACCACGGGAAGCCGGCGGGTCGGCGGATCGTGCTCGGGACCGGCGAGGTGATCGAGCGCGACGACGACGGCACGCTCACGGTCGAGCGGGAGATGAGCGGCGGGGGGACGTACGACGCGCTCGGCACCCGCCGGGAGTCCGGCGACACCGCGCGCACGAAGTTCCGCGAGGGGCGCTGGTGGTACCCGACCACCTACCGGAGCGCCGACGGCGAGCACAAGGGGACGTACGTCAACGTCTGCACGCCAGTCGAGCTGTTCCCGGACTCGGTGTGCTACGTCGACCTCCACGTCGACGTGATCAAACACCCCGACGGGAGGGTCGAGCGCGTCGACGACGACGAACTCGACGCGGCAGTCGAGGCCGGGAAACTGTCCGAAGCACTCGCTGAGAAGGCACGCAGCGTCGCCGCGAGCATCGAGCGGGCGATCTGACTACGACGACGTGTCCGCACAGGCAGTCGACTGGTGAACGAGCCTTCCGGCGTCGACGGCGACCTTCACGCTCGCCTCCTCGACCGTGCCACACGTTCCGGAGACCCCCGTCGAGCGGAACTCCCGACGCTGGGCGTCCCCCAACGGGGTGAACGTTACTGCCTGCTCTCACGCCTGTGCGGGCACGTCGTCGACGGTCTCGGCGTCGGGGAACGCCTCCGTCCCGTCGGTCGGTGCAGTGCAGCCTGCGGCCGGGACTGTGGCCGCGAGCCCTGCGGCTGCGAGGAACTGTCGTCGGTTCATACTGGCGTCTCTCACGGAGGCAGTATCGACCCACCACGAAGGGAGACGCCGGCAGCCGCTCAGAAGTGATTGGGGTGTTCGGTGCCGTGCTGGAGTTCGCCGCCGCGGCCGCCCTCGACGGTTGCGTCGCCCTGCTCGCCGGTCGAGGGGACCAGCACGTGCACCTCGTCGACCTCGTCGAACGCAACGATCATGTCGCGTTTGATGTTCTGTGCGGTGAGGTCGCTGATCCCGCAGCCGGCACAGGACCCCCCGAGCTCGACGGTGACGGTTCCGGTGTCCGGGTCGGCCTCCCGGACGACGCTCCGCCCGCCGTGCATCTGGATGATGGGCATCTGCCCCGTCATCCAGTTCTCGACGCGCTGTTTCAGGCTCTCCTCGCTCATTGCTCATCCTTCGGGACGGGGACACTGGTAGCTTGCGGTTTTCCTGCACGTCGACGGGAGCGAAAAAACTGTGTCACGGTCGTTCCTGCCGCTCACTCTCGGCGGCGTTCAGTTCCGGTCTCGGCCACGGAGCCACGCGAGTGAGCCCAGCCCGATCCCGGCCAGCGCCGCCAGCAGCCCGAACCCCGGCGCGCCGACGCCCGAGGGCGTCGACGGCTCGCGAGTCGGGAGATCGTCGGGGACCCCTTCGACGTACTCCCACGCGGTCACGCCCTCCCGGTCCGGGAACGTGTAGAGCCGCGCCGGCGAGCGGCCGGTGCCGCGGGAGGTCGCGACAAAGGCGCCGCCCGGGACCGCGGCCTGTGCCGTCCAGAACTCTGCGTGTGCGGGGTCGGCCCACCAGGTCAGCTCCCGTGGCTCGGCCGGATCGCTCACGTCGTGGCGTTTCACGCCACCGTTGTACCACGAACTATAGAGGATCCCGTTCCGGAGCTCGAAGTTGTGGGCGGTCGTCCAACGGCCGCCGACGCCGTCGGGATCCGCGGGCGGGTTGATCGTCGACCGGTGCTGTGGATCGCTCGGATCGGAGAGATCGTACAGGTCGATCCCGCCCGGGCCGCCTTCGGGGCGCTCCTCGCTCGCGGACCCCTCCCGGCCGACCGCGAGCAGGGTAGCCTCGTCGTCAACCGCCGCGTAGTGAGCGTTCCCGGGGAGTGCGGCCGTGGTGTCCTCGCCACCCTCGTGTGCGGCGGCGACCGTCTCGGGAGACCGCCCGAGATGGGCGATCGCCGTCGGCGCGCTCGGGCCGGTCACGTCCACGAGCCACGTCCCAGCGTCCCAGTGGGCGAGGTACGCAGTCCCGTCCTGCACGAACACGTCGTGAACGTCGCGGGCGCCGTTGGGGACATTCTCCCACGCCGCGTCCTGCTCGGCGAGCGTCCAGTTCCCGACCCGGGTCGGCTCGCCGGTCACGTCGACGACGTCGAGGCGGCCGCCGGAGTAGTCGACCGTGAGGTACGCGCGGCCGTCCTCGAGATCGCAGTTGTGGATACCGTAGTCGGTGGGGTGGAACGCGCGGTGTGCCGGCGCGGCGGGGTCGCTCACGTCGACGATCAGCACGCCCGAGGTGACGCCGTCCCCGGCGACGACGAGCGTGTCGCCGTCGTGGGCCACGTCGGTGACGCCGTCGAACGTCTCCCCGAGGTCGGCCGAGAGCAGGTCGCGACCGACGGTGACGTTCCGGCGTTCGGCGACGACGGTCGGCTCGCTGGGCTGGGACACGTCGACGACGGCGTACCCCGAGTCAAGCGCGACGAACGCGGTCGTCCCGTCGGGGCTGACGACGGTCTCGGTGGCACCGTCGAGATCGACCCGGCCGAGGGGACCGTAGCCGGCGTCGACTCGCGGTGCCGGCGTCCCCGCTGCGTCGGTGCCAGCGGGGGTCGGATGCGCGGCGGCGCGCGTGACGAACCCCCCGGCGACGGCGCCGCCGCCGAGGAGTCGGAGGGCTTCGCGTCTGCGCACGGGGCGGCGTTGGGTCGACCGAACGAAAAACGCCGCGATCGTGTGGGCGGCCGAACAGTTTCGCCGGGGAACTGGTGGCGTTACTGCGACCGCCACCACGCGAGTGAGCCCAGCCCGATCCCGGCCAGCGCCGCCAGCGGCCCGAACCCCGGTGACTCGACGCGGGCGGTGGCGTCGGTCGGCGTCTCCGCACTCGTCGGGGTCGGCGTCGGGGTCACCAGATCGTCGTACCCCCACAGCGTCCGTCCGTCGGCGTCGGGAAAAGTGTACAGCGCGGCGGGCGAGTCGAGCGTCGCCCGCGAGGCGGCGACGAACGTCGATCCGGGGACGGCGACCTGTGCGGTCCAGAACTCCGCGTGGGGGCGGTCGGCCCACCACGTCAGCTCTCGCGGCGCCGACGGGTCGGAGATGTCGTGGCGTTTCACGCCGCCGCGGTACCACGAGCTGTAGAGGATCCCGTTCCGGAACTCGAAGTTGTGGGCGGTCGTCCACGTCCCTTCCTGCGTCGCGTCGGGAGTGGGCGGCGGGGCGATCGTCGAGCGGTGGACCGGCTCCGAGGGGTCGGACACGTCGTACAGGTCGATCCCGCCCGGCCCGCCCTCGGGGCGCTCCTCGGTCGCCCACGCCTCGCGGCCGACCGCGAGCAGGTCGCCGGCCTCGTCGACCGCGGCGTAGTGGGCGTTTCCGGGCAGCCCGTCGTAGCCGTCCGCCCCGGACTCGTACTCGTCGGCGACCGTCTCCGGGCCGCGGCCGATGTGAGAGATGGCCGACGGCGTGGCGGGATCGCTCACGTCCACCAGCCACGTGCCGGCGTCCCAGTGGGCGAGGTACGCCACGCCGTCCTGGACGAACACGTCGTGGAGCGTGCGGGGGAACGGCGGAACGTCGCTCCAGCGCTCGTCGTGCTCCGTGAGCGACCACGTGCCGATCCGCGTCGGGTCGGCGACGCCCTCGACGATCGCGAGTTCGCGATCGGCACCGTCGTTGGCGGTGAGGTACGCCCGCTCACCGTCGAGGTCGGCGTTGTGGATCGGGTAGTCGGTCGGGTAGAACGCCCGTCGTTCGGGCGATTCGGGGTCGGAGACGTCGACGAACAGCGCCCCGGATAGCTCGCTCATTCCGGGGTTGGCGGGGCCGACCACCAGCAGCGTCTCCCCGGAGAGCTTCACGTCGTAGATCCCGCCGAGGGGGCCGCCATCGCGGTCGGCCAGCAGGCCGCGGCGCTCGGCGAGCACCTGCGGTTCGTCGGGGTCGGAGATATCGACGACGGCGTACCCCGTCGTCGTGGCGACGAACGCGGTCGTCCCGTCGTCGGAGACGACCGCCTCGGTGGCACCCTCGATCGGGAGCCGGGCGAGCGGGCCGTACCCCGTGTCGGTCCGTGTCGGCGGCGTTCCGTCGGGGTCGTTCTCCGGCGGCGTCGGGTGGCCGGCGACGCGGCCGGAGAGGAGGGCGGCGCCGCCGAGCAGCGACAGCGCCTCGCGTCTGCGCATGGCTCCGGGGAGGCCGCGTGTGCCCATAAGGGGCGGGGTCGGGCGAAACCCGCTTGGGGGGTCGCGACGAACGGTGCGCCATGCAGGACGCTGATCTCGACGGGCGGGTCGCGCTGGTGACGGGAAGCGCCGCGGGGCTGGGCCGCGGGCTCGCGCTCGCGCTGGCCGACGCCGGCGCCGACGTGGCGGTCCACTACTACAGCAGCGACGACGAGGCGGCGACGACGGCGGCCGACGCGCGGGCGTTCGGCGTCGACGCGACGGCGGTGCAGGGCGACGTGACCGATCCCGAGAGCGTCGACGCGCTGTTCGACGAGGCGGAAGCCGAACTGGGGTCGGTCGACGTGCTGGTGAACAACGTCGGCGACTTCGCGCCGAGCCACTGGGAGGAGATCGATCTCGACACGTGGAACCGCGTGCTTGCGACGAACCTGAACGGGACGATGCTCTGCTCGCGCCGCGCGCTGCCCGCGATGCGCGAGGGGGAGTGGGGCCGGATCGTCAACGTCGGCTACGCGAGCAGCGAGAAGGCGATGGTGGGTGCGACGAACTTCCCGTACTTCGTCGCGAAGACGGGCGTGCTGATGTTCACCCGGATGCTCGCGGCCGACACGCAGGACGACGGGATCACCGTGAACGCAGTGTCGCCGTACGTGATCGAGACCAGCGACGAGTTCCCCGACGAGGCGCCGCGCGGGCGCTGGGCGACCGTCGAGGACGTGGCGAACGCGGCGCTCTTTTTCTGTCGGTCCGACAGCGACTACGTCTCGGGTGAAAACGTCGAGATCGACGGCGGCTGGCTGCCGGAGACGATCTAGTAGTCCGGCGCGTCGTCCTCGACTTCGCGCTTCAGCGAGTCGCGGCGGGACTTGGCGTCACGAGCCGTGGCTTCGAGCAGAAACTCGTTTTTCGTGTCGACGGCCTCGCCGGCGGCCTCGAGCTCGTCGGGGTCGAGCTCGGTCGGATCTCGCTCCTCGAACTCCACGCCGAGCCAGTCTTTCTTGCCCGAGTACTTCACCGCCCCGGCGACGACGCGCTCGAACACGGGGTTGTCCGGCTCCTCGACGACGTAGAGGTCGCTCCCTTTGTACTCCTCGGTGCCGGTGATCTCGCCGAAGTACTCCTCGACGGTCGCCTCCATGTCCGGGATGCGCTCTTCGAGCGTCTCGCCGCGGCGCATCTTGTACTCCTTCATACCCGGGCGTTTGCGAGCGGTCGGTTTACGAGTTGTGGGTCGCTACTCCGCCTTCTGCTGTTCCGATATGTATCCGACATGACACTCGGGACAGATGTCGCCGGCCCGCATCGAGGAGGTGCCCACGTCGCGGGTCAGCCCGCACTCGGGGCAGAAGTACTCCAGTTCGGCGTCCCGGCTCGACCGTTCGAGATCGACGTTCGCGGTCGGCGCCGTCGACTGCTCGCTTTCCTCGCCCTCGTCGGTGCGGTGGCCGTTCGCGCGGTCGGTCTCGGCGTCGCTCGACTGCTCCTCGGCCGGGGCGAAGTCGCCGAAGTCCACGTCTGCGGGCTCGCCCTCGGGCGGCGTCGCGTCGTGCCCCTCGTCCTCGCCGGGACCCTCGGGCCACGGCATGTGCCCCTCGTCTGTCTCCTCTCGTTCGGGCGAGGCGGGTTCGGACTGACTCGTGCCGGACTCGGGCACCGGGTCCGAGGGGCCCGTGGCGGGTTCGGGATCGGCGTCCACGATCTCGGCGTCCTCGGACTCGACTGCCGACGGCGTCGAGGACTGCTGGGGCTCGTCCTCGGGGGTCGACGGCTCCGGGGACGGCTCGGCAGACGAGGAATCGGGGGAGGAACCGCTGGCGTCGATGATCTCGGCGTCGTCCTCTTCGATCTCTTCGGCCGTGGCGGAGTCGCCGACGTTCAGTTCGTCCCCGGGGCTGGCCTCCTCCTCCCACTGGTGGCGGCCCTCTTCGGGCGGGGACGCCGCATCGTCGTCGAGGATCACGCCGTCGTCCTCCACCGCGTCGGGGGCGTCGGACTCCTCGGCCGCCGCCGAGCGCTGGCCGGGGTGGACCGGTTCGTCGTCCTCACTCTCGGCCGACTCCGGCTCGTCGGGAGCCGTAGCCGCCGGTTCGGGCTCGGCAGACTCCGGCTCCTCGGGCGGCTGTTCCAGCATGTCGTCGTCCTTCTCGGCCTGCTCGATGATGTCGGCGACGCCGCGCTCGATCGGGTCCTCGTCGGGTTCGACGGTGGCCGTCTCCTCGGCGGGCTGTTCCGGCTCCGTGGCCGTCGCGGGGTCGGTCTGCCCGGTCGCGAGGTCGTCGTCGCCCCACTCCTCCTCGGCGTCGCTCCCGATCCCGACTTTCGGGGCCGACTCCTCTCGGGACTGCTCGCCGGCAGCCGAGTCGCGGAGCTGATCGATCGACGTGATCTCCTTGTTCTCGCTGACTACCTGCTTCTCCCCGCAGCGCTCGCAGGTCTTGACTTCCCGGACGGTAACGACCACCTCGTTACCCTCCTCGTTGCGTTCACGCTCGGTCTCCGGCTCGCCGAAGTCGTGTCCGAGCAGACACCTGAGTCCCATTACCCGTGTTAGACGGGCGGAAGGCTAAAAATACCCCGCCACCTGCCGTGGCCGCGCCGCCAGTCGCCGGTAGAGGTAAGCCGTTCGCACTCCCACGGTCCGGTATGGCTGTCAGTCCGGAGCATCGCGACAGGGACGAAGTGGAGTTCGAGGTGCTCGCGGCGCTGGCCGACCGCGCCGAGGAGGGGATGAGCGTTCTCGAACTGCGCGCGGCGGTCGACGCCGACATCGACCGACTCGAACCCGCGCTCGGCGACCTCAAAGACGAGGGGCTGATCGAGGTGGAGAGCAACGGCGACGGGGTAGTGCTCTACCCGGCGGAGGGCGTCGTCGCCGACCCCGAAGAGCTCGACGAGGCGGAGCCGAGCGTGCTGGAGATCATCCGGGAGCGCTTCGGGTTCTGAGCGGCGGAACCGGCGGAGTTTTTCCCGCGGACGCCGAACTATCGGGCAATGACGCTAGTCGGCGGAAGCCACGCCGATCACGGCGCGACGTTCGGCGAACGCGGCGGCCGCGAGGTGGTTGAGGAGTACGGACGCCCCGACCGAACGGTCCGGGCGGTCCGCAACGGCGTCGGTGCCATCGAGATGGGGTACGGCGTCGTCGTCGTAACCGGGAACGATCGCCGCGCCGTCGTCGGCGAGGCGGTCACCAACGAGCTCCCCGACGCCGACGGCGAGGGCTGCTACGCGCTCGTGCTCGACGACGGAACGATCGAGACTGAGCTGTTCGTCTACGACGCCGGCGAGCGCCTGTTGCTGTTCACGCCGCCGGGGCGTGCCGACTCGCTGGCCCGCCGGCTCGCCGCCACCGACCGCGACGCGAGCATCCGCGAGGCGACGACCGAGTTCGGCGTGTTCGGCGTCCACGGCCCGATGGCGACCGAGAAGGTCGCGTCGGTGCTGCACAACGCCGGCGCGCCGACGGGGGCGTACTCGTTCGTCCGTGGGTCGATGGGCGACGCCGGCGTCTCCGTCGTCGCCGGCGACGCGCCGGGCGGCGAGGAGAGCTACGAGGTGATCTGTGCCGCCGGCGACGCCGAGGAGGTGTGGATGACGCTGCTCTCGCGGGGCAACGGCGCCGCCCCGTTCGGCTACCGGACGTACGAGACGCTCACTCTCGAAGCCGGAACGCCGCTGTTCGAGTCCGACATCCGCGGCGAGTCCCCCGAATCGACCGGGCTGGCTCGTGTCGCCGGCGTCGAGGGGAGCACGCAGGAGCCGAGCCAGCGGCTCGTCGGCCTCCAGATCGACGCTGCAGACGACGACCGAGTCCCCGAGAGCGGGGCCGCCGTACTCGGCTCAGACGGCCCGATCGGCCGGGTGACGCGGGCCCGGTGGAGCCCGTCGCTGTCGGAGCCGATCGCGTTCGCGCGAGTCGAGCGGGACGCGTCGGTCGGTGCCGTCCGGACCGATCAGGGTGAGCTCCGAGCAACACGGTCGTCGCTCCCGTTCGTCGATGGCGGTGAGCAGTCCGGACGACTCCCGTCGTACTGAGCGGCGTCGCGGGGGGTCAGGGCAGGTAGCTCCGGAGGTGCTCTCGAGAAAACAGCGTGGTGGGGCGATCCATGTGGACGCCGATCTCGCCCGACGTGAGACGGAGGCCGAGCCGCTGGATCGGCTTGGGGAGCGAGTACGCACGGCGAAGCCAGTGGCCGAGCCGGATCTCCGTCGCGAGCTCGTCGCGCCACGCCGCCTCGTACGCCGACAGGGTGGCCGGATCGTCGGGGTCGATCGCCCGGACCGCGTGGTCCGCCGAGCGCATCCCGTAGAGGATGCCGCCGCCGGTGAACGGTTTCGTCTGTGCGGCCGCGTCACCGACCAGAAACACGCGGTGGGAAGTGACGGAGTCCGGCGGCCCGATCGGGATCGCGCCCGAACAGAAGCGGTCGATGTCGGCGCCGTAGGCGTCGACGAGGCGGTCGAAACGCGCGCGCGCGTCGCTCTCGGCGTCCGGCCGAACCGCAAGGCCGTACTCGACGCCGGCCTCGCCCCGCGGGATGCGCCACGCGAAGAAGCTCGGGACCGTGAGGTGAACGTCGACGAAATCGCCGTGGTCGGGCTCGGGGTCGAACCCCAGCACGCCGTGGAGTTTCTCGTCAGGTTCGGGGAGGTCGACTGCGCGTCTGGTTCGAGACACCGGGCCGTCACAGCCGGCGACCATTCGCGCCTCGACTGCAAACGTATCGCCGTCATCCGGGGAGACGGTAAGCTCGACGCTGTCGATCCCCTCGTCGACGCCCGTGACAGTGTGGCCGTCGTGAACTTCGGCGCCGGCGTCGCTGGCCGCTTCCGCGAGGATTCGGTCGAGTTCCTCGCGGTGGATCACGTTGGAGACGGGCTCGTCCTTGTAGAACGGGTAGGCGTCGCTCGCGGGGCCGCCCACGTGGAAGTCAGCGCCGTACACCTCGTTCTGGAGTAGCTCCTCGCGGGCGCCGTCGGGGGTGTACTCCCAGATGTCTCTGGAGACGTGGCCGGAACACGCAAGCGGCGTGCCGATCTCCCCCTGCTCGAAGGCGACCACGTCGTAGCCCGCCTCGGCCGCGCGGCGGGCGACGCGCGCGCCGGCGGGCCCGACGCCGACGACGGCGAAGTCGTACATACCCCCGACTACCCGGGCTCCGGACATATGTCTCGTGGTTGGGGCTGACAGCCGACGCGCCGCAGTTCGCGGGCCGGTGCGTCGGGCTCCGGCCGTGTTCGACCCGCGCAGTCGGTTACTGCATCGACGGTGGTGGTCCCGTTCTGGTACTTGAACTCGGGGATCAGTCGACGATCGTGAGCCCGCGGCACGCCTGCTCGCCGACGCGATCGGGCCAGGACACGTCGATCTCCGTCCAGGCGTCGCCGCCGTCGGTGGTGCGGTACAGTCCGTGGTTGTTCGCCGCCCAGAACGTCGCTTCGTCCGTCCCGCTCGCGAGCACCGCGCGGTACACTCCGTCGCCGGTCGGTATCCCGCGATCGTCGAGTCGTTCCCACACCCCACCCGCCCGGCGGTAGAGGTAGGACTCGCCGACGCGGTGTGCCTCGCGCGCACTCGTCGCCGCCGAGAGCAGGACCCGCGGCGTCGAGTCGGCGGTCCGTTCGGGAGACAGTCCCACCGCGACGCTCCAGCAGTACGTGTGGTCGAGTCCGTCCTGTGGGTGCTCCCACGACTCGCCGGCGTCCGTGGTCTTCGCATAGCCGTCGCCCGCGGCGACCCACGCGTGGTCGGGCCGTTCGGGGTGGGTCGCGATCGTGTGTACGTCCCGGCGGGCACTCGGCACGCGATCGGTCCAGTCAGTGTTCCCGTCGGCGTCGACACGGGCACGCAGAAGCGCGCCGGCCTCGACGGCGACGTGTAGGAGCTCAGGGTCGGCCGGGTCGGGCTCGACCCAGCGAACGTGGTGGGTGTCCGGCCGCGGCGGGAACGACCACTCCGCCGACGAGGGGAGATCCGTGAGCCCCGGTAGTCGCTCGAACGACTCCCCGCTGTCGGTGCTTCGGTAGAGACGGCTGGGTTCGGTGCCGGCGTAGACCGTCCGGGGGTCGTCGGGCGCGACCGCGAGCGAGGTGACGGCGTCCTGCTCGATCCCGGCGGCGCGCTCCCACGACGCCCCCTCGTCAGTCGATCGGCGGAGGCCACCCTCGAACGTTCCGGCGAGAACGGTTCCGTCGGCGACGGCGACGCACTCGGGCCGGGAGTCGAACCGCTGCTCGCGGACGATCCTCTCTCGGTCCGTGTCGACGACGAACAGCGCGTCCTCGTAGACGGCGTAAGCGGTGGACATAGCCGGAACGTGGGTGTCGAACGTCGAAAAGGTACGGCCGTTAGGACTCGCTCGGCGTCTCGGTTTCGGTCTCGCTCTCCGCGAGATGCTCGTGGTGCTCCTCGTGGTCCGCCTGATCGCGGTAGGTCAGCCCGATCAGGAAGGCGGCGCCGTCGTAGCGGTAGATCCCGCCGACGTCGCCGTCACACTGCCGGGTGAACAGGTTCGATATCTGCCGCCCCGTCGCGATCGAGAGGCCGCGTTCGATGCGCTCGCCGTCGTCGGCGTCGGTGAGTTCGTCGAGTGGTCCCTGCAGTTCGGGGATCTCGGCGACGGCCTCCGTATCGAGGCTGCAGCGGGTCTCCGTCTCGTCCCCGGACGCACGGATGACGGTCATCGACACCGGCGGCTCGGCGAAGGGGTTGAGCCGGGCGCGTTCGGCGGCCGTACAGCCGGCCGTCCCGACGAGCGTCGCCGTCGCACCGGCGGCGAGGAGCCGACGGCGGGAGAGTCCTGACATCAGTCGTCGTCGGCCGCGGGCGCTTCAGCCTCTTCCTCGGCCGGCTTTCGGCGGTCGGCACGTGGCCCCTCCATGTCGACTCTCGGGAGGTAGTCACGGAGATAGCGCCCGGTGTGGGAGTCGTCGATCCGGGCGACGTCCTCGGGCGTGCCGCTCGCGACGATCTCGCCGCCGCCCTCGCCGCCCTCCGGGCCGAGGTCGACGACGGTGTCGGCGTTCTTGATCAGGTCGAGTTCGTGCTCGACCACGACGACCGTGTTGCCGTTGTCGGTCAGCCGCTGGAGCACCTCGATCAGCTTGCGTTCGTCCTCCTTGTGGAGGCCGGTGGTGGGCTCGTCGAGCAGGTACAACGTCTCGCCGGTCTGTTTCTTGCCGAGCTCTTCGGCGAGCTTCACGCGCTGGGCCTCGCCGCCGGAGAGCGTGGTCGAAGGCTGGCCGAGCTTCATGTAGCCGAGTCCGACGTCTTTCAGGAGCTTGAGCCGGCGGCGAAGTTGGGAGTTGGCCTCGAAGAAGTCGTACGCCTCCGCCACGTCCATGTCGAGCACGTCGGCGATGGTCTTCCCCTTGAACTCCACGTCGAGCGTCTCGTCGTTGTAGCGCGCGCCGCCGCACTCCTCGCAGGGAACGTGCACGTCCGAGAGGAAGTTCATCTCGATCTTGACCGTCCCCTGCCCGCCGCACTCCTCACAGCGGCCGCCCTTGACGTTGAACGAGAACCGCCCCTTGTCGTAGCCGCGCTGCTGGGCGAGTTTGGTCTGGGCGAACGCCTCGCGGATGTGGTCGAACACGCCCGTGTACGTCGCGGGGTTCGACCGCGGGGTGCGGCCGATCGGCGACTGGTCGATCAGTCGCACCGTCTCGATCGCCTCGGTGCCCTCGATCGCGTCGTGCTCGCCGGGGTCGACGCTCGTGTTGTCGTTCATCTTCCGGGCCAGCCCCTTGTACAGCACGTCGTGCATCAGCGTGGACTTGCCAGACCCGGAGACGCCGGTGATAGCGGTGAACTGCCCGATCGGCAGGTCGACGTCGACGTTCTTGAGGTTGTGCTGGCGGGCGCCGACGATCGTGAGCGCCGCGTCGCTCTCGCGGCGCTCGTCGGGCACGGGCACCGTCTCCCGGCCGGCGAGGTAGTCGCCGGTGACCGACGCCTCGGTGTTCACGATGTCGTCGAACTCGCCCTGCGCGACGATCTCGCCGCCGCGCTTGCCCGGGCCGGGGCCCATGTCGATCACGTGGTCCGCCCGGCGCATCGTCTCCTCGTCGTGTTCGACGACAAGCAGCGTGTTGCCCAGGTCTCTGAGCCCTTCGAGCGTGTCCAGCAGACGGTCGTTATCGCGCTGGTGGAGCCCGATCGAGGGTTCGTCGAGCACGTACAGCACTCCGACGAGGCCGGAACCGACCTGCGTGGCCAGCCGGATACGCTGGCTCTCGCCGCCGGAGAGCGTCGAGGCTTCGCGGTCGAGCGTGAGGTAGTCCAGCCCGACCTCCTCCATGAAGCCCAGTCGGGCGCGGATCTCCTTCAGGATCTCCTCGGCGATCGTGCGATCCCGCTCGGAAAGGTTCGCCTCCATCCCCTCGAAATGCTTGCGGGCGTCGGCGATGCTCAGCCGATTGACTTCGGTGATGTCGGTGCCGTCGACGAGCACAGAGCGCGACTGCGGCTTGAGCCGGGTTCCTTCACAGGCCGGGCAGGTGGTGACGGCCATGTACTCCTCGATGTGCTCGCGGGTGGAGTCGCTGTCAGTCTCGACGTGGCGGCGTTCGAGGTTGGGGATGACGCCCTCGAAGCGCTTCTCCTTGCGCCGGGTGCCGTTTTTCGTCTGCCGCTGGAACACCACCTGCTCGTCGGTGCCGTAGAGGAACTGGCGCTGCTGGTCGTCGGTGAGCTCGGAGAACGGCGTCGTCACGTCGACACCGAAGTGGGCGGCGACGCTGTCGATCCGGGTCCGGTAGTACGAGCGGTTGTAGCTCCAGGCCTCGAACACGTCCTTGATCGGCTTGTCGGGGTCGACCACCACGAGATCCTCGTCGACCTCCTTCGTCTCGCCGATCCCCTCACACTCCGGGCAGGCGCCGTGGGGAGAGTTGAACGAAAACGAGCGCGTCTCGATCTCCGAGAAGTCGATCCCGCAGTGGGTGCAGGCCAACTCCTCGGAGAACTCGACGACGAGGCGGTCGTCCGCGTCGGCGTCTGTCTCGTCGTCCGCGAGGTCGCCCGTACTCCGGGAGACGTTCCCGCCGAAGGACTCGGGCAGGTCTTCGGGCGGCGACGGCAGGATCACCTTCAGCACGCCGTCGCCCTCTTCGAGAGCGGTCTCGACGGAGTCAGTGATCCGTGAGCGGTCCTCCTCCCGGACTTTCACGCGGTCGACCACCACGTCGATCGTGTGGTCGTAGTTCTCGTCGAGCTCCGGGTCGTCGGTGGTGAGGTCGTAGCGCTCGCCGTCGACTTCGACGCGGGCGTACCCCTCCGAGACCAGTTCCTCGAACAGGTCCTCGAAGGCGCCCTTCTGGTCGCGAACGACCGGCGCGGCGATCTTCGCTCGCGTGCCCTCGGGCAGTTCGAAGATGCGGCGCACCATCTGCTGGGCGCTCTGGGTGCCGACCTCGCGGCCACACTCCGGGCAGTGGGGCGTGCCGACGCGGGCGTACAGCAGCCGCAGGTAGTCGTGCAGTTCGGTGACGGTGCCGACCGTCGATCGGGGGTTGTTCGCGGCGTTCTTCTGGTCGATCGAGATGGCCGGCGAGAGCCCCTCGACGGACTCGACCTGCGGCTTGTCCATCTGCCCCAGGAAGTTCCGGGCGTACGCCGACAGGCTCTCGATGTAGCGGCGCTGCCCCTCGGCGTAGACGGTGTCGAACGCCAACGAGGACTTCCCCGACCCCGAGAGCCCGGTGACGACGCTGAACTCCTCGCGCGGGATCTCCACGTCGAGATCCGCGAGGTTGTTCTCCTCGGCCCCGCGGACCTCGATGAAGTCCTTACTCATTCAGCGCGGGCTACGGAGTCGGCAGGGTTGAACCCGTCGGTCCCGGGGATGTTCCCGCACGCGGGGGCGGGCGCGAGCGCCGCGCGGTTCAGCGCCCGATCGTGATCCGGCGGACTGCCACGTGCCCACAGCTCGGGCAGGCGTGTTCGTACCGGACCTCGGCGCCATCGGTCTCGCCGGTCCAGTTCCCGTCGGCGTCGTCGTAGCCACACGCCGGACAGACCGTCTCGACCGTCTCGTAACGGCGCCGGAGCGTGTCGAGGGGGTTCATGCCGCGGTTGTTCGTGGCCATAGGGTAGGAGTTGGACGCCGAACGGCATAAATCCTTGTGCATAGTTCACAAGGGACGTGGCAAAGGCTCGGCTGAACCGTGCGAGCGGCGAAGTCGACCGAAAAGGTCGTTCGGGCGGCAGTCGAGGTACGGCCGCTCAGGCGGGGACGACCGTGATCTGCTGTTTGCGGTCGATCGCGTCCTCCAACTCCTCGGCGATGGCGGAGCCGCGGGAGACCTGCACGTCGCCGCCGCGGCCGACGGTAGCAGTGAACAGGTAGTCGCCGTCAGCGCGGACCTCGACGGTCTCACCGACGTGTTCGTCGAGTCGGAGCACCACGTGACGGGCGGTGATCTCCGGCTCGACCACCTCGCCCTGGGGCGAGCCGACCGACTCGCCGCCGTTGGGGGTCGCCGGCGCGGGGTTCTCCTCGTGGGTGCGCACGTCGATGTCGATGCCGAGGCGGTCCTCGATCTCGCTGATCCGACCGCCGCCCTTGCCGATCACGTAGGAGATGTCGTCCTCCTCGACGTAGACGACCGCGCGGTCCTGCCCCTGCAGTTCGACCTCGACGTGGCCGCGGGCGACGGAGTGGATCTCCCGTTCGATCTCCTGTTTCGCGATCTGGTTCACGCCGGAGGTCTCCTCGCCCTCGTCGTCGAGGGGGACGGTGACGACCTGACGGTTGAACGTGTAGATCTCGTACTTCGGCTCGCCCGTCTCGGTGTCAGAGACGAGGATCACCGGGCGCGCGAGGTCCTCCGCCGTCAGGCCGGCGGGCACCTTCACCTCGGTCTCCACGTCGTACACGGTGTGGATCTGCCCGGCCTCGATGTAGACGACAGTGTCGACGACCTGCGGGATCATCCCGAGCTCGACGCGGCCGACGAGCCGCTGGAGCGCGTCGATCGCCCGTGTCGCGTGGACGACGCCGATCATGCCGACGCCCGCCAGTCGCATGTCCGCAAACGTCTCGAAGTCGCTGGACTTGCGGACCTCGTCGTAGACGGTGTAGTCCGGCCGGACCATCAGCAGCGAGTCGGCGGTGTTCTCCATCGAGCCGCCGAGCTCGGTGTACTGGGTGATCTCGGGGCCGACCTGCAGGTCACGCGGCTTCTCCATCGTCTTGACCGCGAAGTCGTTGTCGTTGAGGTACTCCGCGACCGCCTGTGCGAAGGTGGACTTCCCGGCGCCGGGCGAGCCCGAGATCAGCACGCCGCGCTGGCGCTCGGTGAACCGCTGTTTGAGCTCGTCGGCCATCGCGTAGTCCTCGATGGTGGTTTTCGCGACCGGGCGGACGGCCGTGATCTCGATGGCGTCGGCGAAGGGGGGACGGGCGACCGCGATCCGGTAGTTCTTGTACTGGACGATGTCCATCCCCTCCTCGCTGAGCTCGATGAACCCCTCGGAGGAGGCGCGGGCGGTCTCGATCACTTCGGTCGCCCACTCTTCCATCTGTGCGTCGCTGGTGGGCTCGTCGGCGATGTGCTCGTAGCGCATCTCGCCGATGTCGCCCCGCTTGGCTTTCGGCCGGGTGTCCGAGCGGAGGTGCAGGCTCATCGTGTCCTCGGTGAAGAACTGCTCGATGGCCAGCCCCTCCGTCTCGGGTTCGGCGGACTCGGTGTCGACGACGGGCTCGACGTAGTCCACGTCGATCCCCTTCGCGCGGGCGACCTCGGCCTGCACGCCGTCGCTGGTGAGCAGCGTCGCCCCCTGCTCGGCGGCGATGTCGCGGATCAGCGCGTCGATGTCGCCCTCGCCGGCGCCCTCGGTCTCCGCGGCGTTGGGTCGCCGACCGACGTACTCGACTTCGATCTCCCCCTCGTCGGCGTAGTCGGCGAGCCGCTGGAGCTCCTCCAGCCCCTTCCAGCCGGGGTCGTAGCCGGCGTTGGCCTGGGCTTCGAGCTCGCCGACGACGGCTTCGGGGACGTAGACGGTGACACCCTCGTAGCGCCCGTCGGCGACGCGCTCGGAGACGCGGCCGTCGACGACGACGCTGGTGTCGGGAACGACGTTCACACGGGAGATAGACGGCGGAGGCTCAAAAGGGTGTATACCATCGAGTGAGTCGCGCCGGGCGGCCAACACCGGCCGCCCGGCAGCGTCGACGTGCGTGCTCGGCGTCGCTGGGTCTAATCAGTCGGTCGCCGGTACGCCTCCCGTCCGCTACGACGGTAGTTCCCGTCGGAACCCGCCTCAACGGGGTTCACTTCTACGTTAGAGAGTGACACACAAGAATCTGACGGCCACGAGGCTGATTCGCCGACTGCTGATGGACGAGGTGGTCTCCGCGAAAAATCGAGACGGAACCGCGGCGGCGCTACTTCTTCTTGCCCTTCCCGTTGCCGCCGCCCTTGCCGCTCGCGGCGTCGACGAGCGCTTCCAAGTCAAGGTGGCCGGCGCCGTGGTACGTCTTACCCTCGTCAGGCATCGACGCCGTCTCCTGGATCAGTGACTCGACCTCCTCGACGGTCGCGCCGGGCTTCAGCGAGCGGACGAGCGCGACCGCGCCCGCGACCTGCGGCGCAGCCATCGAGGTGCCGGCCTTCCAGCCGTAGGAGGCGACCTGCTCGCCGTCGGGGCCAGTGGTGTTGACCGTGGAGTAGACGAGGTCGTTGTAGGCGGCTTCGTTGCCGCCGACGATGGCCTCGATGTCGTAGTTCCCGCCGCCCGCGCTCACGTCGACGGCCGAGCCGTAGTTCGTGTACGGCGCGGGGTCGGTCGTCGGCTCGTCGAGGCGGTTGCCGGTGAGCCACTTGGCTTCGTTGTCGCTGTGCTTGCCGCCCCAGCCGTAGCCGAGGGGGCCGGTCGCGCTCACGCCGAACACGCCGTCGGCCTCCGTCGGGAGGCTGAGCGTGTTCTCGGCGTCCATGTCCAACGAACTGTTGCCGGCGGAGTTGACGATGACGGTGCCCTGTGAGCGGACGTACGCCGCGACCTGACTGATGATCTGCTCCAGCGCGATCAGGCTCGGGTACTCGACGGTGTCGGAAACCGTGTAACCGACGCTGTAGTTGATCGCGTCACAGCCGATCGCCGCGGCGTACTCCCAGCCGGCGAGCCCGTCGCCCGCGAACCCTTCCTTCCCGGAGAACATCCGGACCGCCACGATCTCGGTGTCCGGGGCCGTCCCGAGCACGCCGCCGGCGGGGCCGTCGTTGTCGTTGGTCGCGGCGATCGTGCCGGCGACGTGGGTGCCGTGGTTGCCCGCGCCGTTGGGGCGGAAGTCGAACCCGTCGCCGGTGATGTTTTTCGAGAGCTCCGCGTTGACGACGCCTTCGAGGTCCGGGTGGTCGTCGTACACCCCGGAGTCGACGACCGCGACGCGGGTGCCCTCGCCGGTCGTCGTGTCGTGGACGAACTTTCCGCCGCCGGGTTTGTCGGTGAGTTCGCCGCTGACCGCCTGCTCGCGCTTGTCCCACTGGTACTCGGTGTTGCTCGGCGCGCCGTCGTGGTTGTGGCTCGCGGAACCGTCCGCGGCCGCCGGCCCCTCCGCTTCGAGCACCGCGCCGGCCTCGTCGTCGCTGCGGTCGATCTTCACGTCCGGCGCGGTCGCCGTCGCGCCGCCGACCCGGGACTGGTCGCCGCGGGCGACCAGCACGTCCGCCGCCGAGAGGTCGTGGACGATCTCCACGTCGTCGGGAATCTCGTCGCGACCGACTTTCCGGAGGTTGATCAGGAAGCGGCCGGTCTCCCCGTCGCCGGTCGCGACAACGCTACCCGTCGCGAGTGCCGCCCCGCCGATGACGCCTGCTGTACCCTTCAGAAACGCTCGCCTGCTACTGTTACGCATCCACACGGTATGGTAGAACTTGGCGTTAAAACCTTACGTAAATTTTTCTTGAATGTAAAGAAGTTCATCGTAAAAACAGCAGCCGGTTCGCCGGGGGCTACCGGCCGAGAGAGAAATTGGAGAGAACCGCAGATCAGTCGATGTGGCCTTCGCGGCGGAGCTGCTCGGCGTCCTGCTCGTCGTAGCGCCACTCGATGTTCCCCTTCTCGTCCTGCCAGTCCCAGGGCTCGAGGATGACCACGTCGTCCTCGTTAATCCACGTGCGGTACTTCATCCGACCCGGGATGCGCCCCAGTCGCGTCTCGCCGTCGGCACACCGAACCCGGACGTGGTTGCCGCCGAGGTGCTCGGTGACGACACCGAACACTTGGTTGTCGTCTGGCATCCGGAGGTTCTTCCGGCCTGATGAATCGTCGCTCATACGGGTAGTACGGCACACCCACAGATAAGCCGTGGGATACGTCCCCGAAACGGGTTCACACACCCCGGCCGAGGCTGTCGAGAGAGACAGCGTTAACCCGTCGGTCCGAGAAGCGGGCGTATGAACGGAACGCACGACACCGGGGGTGCTCGGTGATGCGCGTCGTCACGAAGTTCGGCGGCACCTCGCTGGGCTCGGGCGACCGGGTCGACCGGGCGGCCGACTCCGTCGCCGACGCCGTCGCCGCGGGCCACGAGATCGCGGTCGTCGCCAGCGCGATGGGCTCACAGACCGACGAGCTGCTCGACGAAATCGCGTTCGACGCCAGCGACGAGGACCGCGCCGAGATCGTCTCGATGGGCGAGCGCACCTCGGTCCGGATGCTGAAGGCCGCACTCGCCGCCCGGGGGGTCGACGCGACGTTTTTCGAGCCGGGCGACGAGGGGTGGCCGGTCGTCACCAACGAGCGCGGCGAGATCGACGCCGCGGCGACCAAACGCCGGGTCGACGCGCTCGCAGAGACGCTCGACGACAGCGTCCCCGTCATCACGGGCTTTCTCGCGGAGGACCCACACGGGAACGTGACCACGCTCGGTCGCGGCGGCTCGGACACGACCGCGATGATGCTGGGGAACTACCTCGACGCCGACGAGGTGGTGATCGTCACGGACGTGGAGGGCGTCATGACCGGCGACCCACGCGTCGTCGAGGGCGCGCGCAACGTCGGCTCCATCACTGTCGACGAGCTCCGGAACCTCTCGTTCCGCGGCGCCGAAGTCGTGGCACCGTCCGCGCTGGTGTACAAGGACGAGGATCTCGGCGTCCGGGTGGTCCACTACCAGCACGGCGACCTCCTTTCGGGCGGAACGAGCGTCGAGGGGAGCTTCGAGCACCTGATCGACATGGAGGAGGCGCCGCTGTCCTGTCTCACCGTCGCCGGCCGGGCGATCCGGAACCGACCGGGAATCCTCGCGGAGGTCTCACAGAATCTCGGCGACGCCGGGATCAACATCGACGCCGTCGCCAGCGGGATGGACTCGCTGACGTACTACGTCGAGACCGAAGTCGCCGAGGAGGCGGAGGCGACGCTACACGACGCCGTCGTCGAGGACGACTCGCTCTCCTCGGTCACCGTCGAGGACGAGATCGCCGTGATCCGCGTCACCGGCGGTGAGCTCCCGAACCAGCCGGGCGTGATCCGCTCGCTGGTCGATCCGCTGGCGGAGGCGGGGATCAACATCCACGACCTGATCACCTCCGCGACCTCCGTCGCGATCTTCGTCGCGTGGGCGGACCGCGAGGAGACGCTCGACATCGTCCACGAGCAGTTCTGAACAGGGAGGTCAGTCCCGTTTTCAGCAGGCTCTCGTGGAGAGCGCCGAAGAACCGCCCTGTGGCCGCCTACGGCACCGGCGGCGTCTCGGCGTCCATCGCCGCCTCCCGGAGCCGGCGTTCCTCGTCGGTCTCGACCGCGAGGTCCGGGACGGGTTGGACCGACTCCTCGCCGTCGATCGCGACGAACGTGAGATGCGAGGAGGCAGTCTCGCGCTCGACACCCTCGCTCGGGCGCTCGGCGGTCACGTCGACGCGCACCTGCATGCTCGTCTCGCCGGTGTCGTACACGTAGGCGGTCAGGACGGCGATGTCGCCGAGGTCGATCGGCGCGTGGAAGTCGACGCGCTCGATGCTCGCGGTGACGACCTGCGAGCGAGCGAACCGCCGGGCGGCGACGACGCCGCCGAGGTCCATGCGGTGGAGCACCCAGCCGCCGAGCGCGCGCCCGAGGTTGTTGGTCGCGTCGGGCATCACCACCTCGCTGGTCTCGGTGTAGGAGTCGATCAGCCTCACCATTCGAGCGACCCCCCGGAGCGGTACTCCGTCACCTGCGTCTCGAAGAAGTTCTTCTCGCGGTTGAGGTCGGCGGCCTCCGAGAGCCACGGGAACGGGTTCTCAGTGCCGTACGCCTCCGCCATCCCGAGTTGGGTGAGCCGCCGGTCGGCGACGTACTCGACGTACTCCGCGAACTGCGTCGGCCCCATCCCGAGGATCTCCTCCGGGCAGGCCTCGCGGGCGTACTGCTGTTCGAGCTCGACGGCGTCGAGGATCAGCTCCCGGATCTCGGCCTCGAACTCGTCGGTCCACGCGTCGGTCTCCTCCCGGATCGCGTCGATCAGTTCGATCCCGAAGCCGAGATGCAGCGACTCGTCGCGCATGATGTACTCGAACTGCTGGCCGATCCCCTCCAGCTTCCCCTGCCGCTTCAGGCCGAGCATCATTGCGAAGCCGGCGTAGAAGAAGATCCCCTCCATGATGACGTAGAAGCCGATCAGGTCCCGGAGGAACGCCCGCACGTCGGCCTCGTCGTCGATGGTGAACTCGGGGTCGTCGACGACCCGGGTGAGGTCGACGACGAACTCGTCTTTGGCCTCGATCGCGGGGATGCGGTCGTACATCCCGTAGAGGTAGTCGGGCTCGAACCCCAGCGAGTCACAGCAGTAGATGAACGTGTCCGTGTGGACCGCCTCCTCGTACGCCTGCCGGAGGAGGTACTGCCGACACTCCGGCGCCGTCACGTGGTCGTACACCGCGAGCACGATGTTGTTCGCGGTCAGCGACTCCGCCGTCGAGAAGAAGCCGAGGTTCCACTCGACCAGCCGTCGCTCGGCGTCGGAGAGCTCGTCGCCGTTCCACTGGGTCACGTCGTTGCCCATCGGGATCTCCTCGGGCACCCAGTTGTTGTCGACGCCGGCCTCGTAGTACTCGCGGGCCCACTCGTAGTCGAACGGGAGGATCTTGTTCGGGTCGTGCGTGTCGCTGTCGGTGAGGTAGGTGATCGGCATTACTGACAGGCCTCGCAGGTGGGGTCCTCGACGCTCGGGAGATCCGAGTCGTCGTTCGATTCGGTGCCGCCGTCGGCTCCATCGGACGGCGGCGACGTTCGGCCGCCGTCGGCAGCCTTCTCGGTCCGGTCGTCGTCGCCGCCCTCATCGCCGTCCGCGTCCCGGCGCTGGGTGCGCCCGTACTCGTCCATGTCCAGCGTGGACTTCTCGAACTGGCTCGCGCCGAGGGTACGGAGGTAGTACGTCGTCTTCAGGCCGAGCTCCCACGCCCGCTGGTAGACGTCGTCCAGCAGCGTGCCGTCCGTCGACGGGAAGAACACGTTGTGGCTCTGGGACTGGTCGACCCAGATCGCCCGCCGGGCGGTGAGTTCGAGCTGGTGCCGTGGGTCGATCTCGAAGGCCCCGCGGTGGCGCTCCCGGATCGCCGGCGGGATCGACTCGATCTCCTGAATCGCGCCGTCGTGGAACTTGATCTCGTCCAGCATCTCGTCGGTCCAGAGCCCCAGTTCGTCGAGCTCGTCGACCAGATGCTCGTTGACGACGGTGAAGTCGCCGCTCATGTTCGACTTCACGTAGAGGTTCGAGTAGCGCGGCTCGATCGAGGGGGTGGTGCCCGCGATAGTCGAGATCGTCGCCGTCGGCGCGACCGCGGTGGTGTTGGAGTTGCGCATCCCGTGCTCGGCGACGTGCTCGCGCACCTCGCTCCAGTCGAGGCGCGCCTCGGCCTCCACGTCGACTGCCTCGCCGCGTTCCTCCTCCAGAAGCTCGACGGTGTCCTGTGGCAGCAGCCCGCGGTCCCACTTCGACCCCTCGTAGGAGTCGTACGTGCCCCGTTCCTTCGCGAGTCGCGACGAATTGAGGATCGCGTGGTAGGCGACCTGCTCCATCGTCTCGTCGGCGACGTCGAGCGCCTCGTCGCTCGCCATCCCGACGCCGCGTTCGGTCAGCATCTCGTGGAACCCCATCACGCCGAGCCCCACGGGTCGGTGGCGGGTGTTCGCGCGCTCGGCGCGGTCGGTGGGGTAGAAGTTCAGGTCGACGACGTTGTCGAGCATCCGCATCGCCGTCTCGACGGTGTCTTCGAGCGCCTCCCGGTCGAGCTCGTCGCCGTCGACGTGCTTCGCGAGGTTGACCGAGCCGAGGTTGCAGACCGCCGTTTCGTCCTGCGAGGTGTTGAGCGTGATCTCCGTACAGAGGTTCGAGCTGTTGATCGTGCCGTAGTGGTCCTGCGGCGATCGGACGTTACAGGGGTCCTTGAACGTGATCCACGGGTGGCCCGTCTCGAACAGCCGGGTGAGCATCGTCCGCCAGAGCTCCTCGGCCTCGACGCGCTCGTACTGGCGGAGTTCGCCCTCGTCGGCCGCCTGCTCGTACTCCTCGTACAGCGTCTCGAACTCCTGGCCCGTGGCCTCGTGCAGTTCGGGCACCTCGTCGGGCGAGAACAGCGTCCACTGCTCGCCGGCCCGGACGCGCTTCATGAACAGGTCCGGCACCCACGCCGCGGTGTTCATCTCGTGGGTGCGCCGGCGCTCGTCGCCCGTGTTCCGTTTGAGATCGAGGAAGGCAGGGAAGTCCATGTGCCACGCCGCGAGATACGCACAGGCGGCGCCGCGGCGCTTCCCGGAGCGGTTGATCGCGCCGGTCACGTCGTCGGAGATGTTGAGGAACGGGATCACGCCCGTCGACTCGACGCCGGTGGACTCGATCAGCGACCCCTCGGCGCGGACGTTCGTCCAGTCGTTCCCGAGCCCGCCGGACCACTTCGACAGCTTCGCGTGGGCTTTGTAGGAGTCGAAGATGTCCTCCAGATCGTCCTGCACCGTCGTGAGGTAGCAGGAGGAGAGCTGCGGGTGGGTGGTGCCGGCGTGGAACAGCGTCGGCGTCGAGTGGACGAACCGCAGCGTCGACAGCGCGTCGTAGAACTCCACGGCGCGGGCTTCGCGATCCTCGGGGTCCTCCGCGAGCGCCACGCCCATCGCGACACGCATCCAGAACGCCTGCGGGAGTTCGAGCGGTTCGTCCCCCTCGACGGTCCGGAGGAAGTACCGCTGAACGAGCGTCGAGACGGCCATGTAGCCGAACTGCTCGTCGCGCTCGGGCACGAGCGCGTGGGCGAGCGACTCCAGATCGTACTCCGCCATGCGCTCGTCGAGCAGGTCGCGCTCGACGCCCGTCTCGATCGCCTCGACGAACGACGCGCGGTACGTCTCGCCCGAGAGCGGGCCGTCGGTGCCGGTGACGTTCCGGGCGTGGCGCCAGCGCGCGACCCGCGCGGCCGCATCGTCGTGGGTGGGGTCGCGTTCGGTGCGTGCGGTCAGCACGCCGATCAGCGCCTCGTCGATCTCGTCGGCGTCGGCGCCGTCGTAGCTGTCGCGCTCGGCCGCGCGGGCGAGCGCCTCGCGGTCGCTCGTGAGGTCGAGATCCGCCGTCGCCGCGGCGAGTCGGTCCTCGATTCGGTCGGTCGTCGGTGGGTTTGCCTGAGTCATGTCCTCGGCGGACCCGCCGGGAGTGACCGACAGCGTTGCCACTCATGGCACCGCTTTCTGTCGGTTTCGTCTCGCTCCCGCGAACCGGGTCTCGCCGTGTGCTCGGTTTTCGGCGACGGGGTTAAGACTTTCCCAGCCAGATTGTAGTAGTACAATCACAGTTTACTAACGCGGCGAGAGACGGATCGACGCGTCGCTGTTCGGCGAGTACTGGCACGAAAACTGAGGGCGGCGGATCGAAAGAACGGCGGTCAGCGGCCCTCTCGGAGGCGTTCCCCGATTTCGGGTGGGAGGTCGGCGTCCTCGACGGCGTCGACGACCCGATCGACGTCGTAGCTCACGCGGTGCTCCTCGACCGAGCGGTCGTCGAGATCGACGACCGCGTACGCCGCGTCGGGATCGCGGTCACGCGGCTGGCCGACGCTGCCGGGGTTGAGAACGATCCCCTCGCTGAACACGGCGTGGTGCTGGACGTGGGTGTGACCCATGATCAGGAGCTCCTCCTCGTCGAGCAGCCCGGACGCGAACTCCCGGGGGTACGTGTAGTGATCCGGATCGTCGGGGTGCCCGTGGACGATCTTCACTCGGCCGTCGGCCACGCGGCGCTCCGCCGGGAGCGCGCCCAGCCAGTCGACGGCCTCCGCACTGAGCTGCTCGCGGGCGTAGTCGACGCCCGCCTTCGCCATCCCGTTGAAGCCGGCGGCGTCGCCGCTTGCGACCGCGCGGTCGTGGTTGCCCTGCACCGTCGGAATCTCCCGTTCGCGGACGATCTCGACACACGCCGCCGGCCAGGGGTTGTAGCCGACCACGTCGCCGGCACAGACGAGCAGGTCGACCGACGGCATCGCTTCGAGCACGCGCTCCAACGCGGGAAGGTTGCCGTGAACGTCAGAGATGACCCCGAGTTGCACGGGGAGCGAAAACAACGCGATCGGGAAAAGCGTCGCGCTACTCGCCGTTGTGGATCGCCGTCTCGCTTCCCCCGGCGTCGACGCTCACGCCCGCCGCACAGACGGCGTGTTCGAACGCGTGGTCGTACAGTTCGGTGGCCGCTGCCGCGGCGCCGTCGGCTTCGAGCCCGAACGGCTCGGGGTCGTCCTTCTCGTAGGTCGCCACCAGCGTCGGCTCGTCGACCTCGCGAACGAGCAGCGCGTCCCGGCGGACGGTGCCGACGACGGCGGAGTCGGCGCCGACGACCGCGGCGATTCGGGGGGTGTCGTAGTCGTCCTTCTCGAAGTCAAGCGCGAACAGCGCACTCACGAGCGCGTCCCGGGCGGGGTAGCCCAGCCCGAGCTTCTCGGCCACGGGATCGACGTGAGAGCCGTTGCCAACGGCCGCGAGCCCCCGGTCCTCGACCGTCCGGACGCAGTTGTAGGAGACGTAGGGGTTGTCCGTGGGCTCGGCGTCGTCGGTCGGGACGACGGTGAGGCTGCCGTCGCGCTCGATGACCTTCCGGTTCGGGAACGAGCGCGAGGAGACGCGGTAGGCTGCCAGTCCCGGGGCGGCGACGAGGAAGCGGCCGACGTACATACCGTCTCTGTGACGTAGACCGGCAAGTAGGTGGTGATTCTCGATCGGCGAGAACCGGGAGTACGGTGGTTCCCACCTGTCGGGAACCGCCATCTTGGCTAAGCCCGTACGGGCCGAACGTCCAGATATGGCAACACAGGAAGTCCGACTCCGAAGCACGGTCGCAGGGTTCACCGCGGAGGGGAAGCTCCACACCCTGAGCGTGTGGTTCATCCTCGCGCTGCGGTTGATGATGGGGCTGGCGTTCCTCCAGAGCGGTATCGATAAGGTGCTCAGCGGGAGCTTCTCGGCCGCGGGCTATCTCAACAACGCCCCGCGGGCTAACGGGAGCCCCGTCGCCGGCCTGTTCGAGACGATGGGCTCCTCACAGCTGTTCCTCGACTTCGTGAACGTCGCCGTCCCGTGGGGGGAGACGCTGATCGGGCTGGGCCTGCTCGTCGGCGCCCTCGCTCGCCTCGCCGCGTTCTGGGGCGCGTTCATGATGCTCATGTTCTACCTCGGCAACTGGGAGGTGTCCCACGGCTACATCAACGGGGACTTCGCGTACATGCTCGTGTTCCTCGCCGTGGCGGCGTTCGGCGCGGGCCGGATCCTCGGGCTGGACCAGTACATCGAGCAGTACGAGGTCGGCGGCCGGCCGTTGGTGGAGCGCTACCCGTGGATGCGGTACTTACTCGGGTAGCCTCGCGAACTTTTTGGGAGAACCCGGGGGCAAGCGGGGTGTGGCGAGCGACCAGGACTGCATCGAGGCGCTCCGCGAGGCAGCACGGGTGCTAGGGAAATCGCCGACGAAAGCCGAGTACGAGGCGCTCGGGCTGACACCGGCGTCGGCGACGATCGTTCGCACGATCGGCGGCTGGAACGACGCCAAAGAACGGGCCGGGCTGTCGACCAATGCTTCGACCGGCAGTCGGGTCGGTCCGCCGCCGGAAGGGGTCGACGACGATATCCGGGAACGGTGGGACGAACTGTCCGTCGACCAGCGCTGGCACTACCGGAACCGGGAGTGGAACACCGAGCGGACGCAGCGCAGGCGGACGGAACGCCGCGAGTGGGTCGCCGAGCGAAAAGCCTCGAAAGGCTGTGCCCGATGCGGGGAGTCCGACCCCGACGTACTCGACTTCCACCATCAGGACACCGACCGGAAAGACGAGAAAGTAAGCCGGCTGGTCCTGCAGGAAGTGCCGAAAGAGCGGCTCCGGTCCGAGATGGAGAAGTGTGAGGTGCTCTGTGCCAACTGTCATCGACGCGAGCACGTCAGCCCGTCGAGCGCCACACTGGATTTCGAGCTACTGAACGATCCCGTTCGTCTCGTCGGTGAACGACCGGACGGGGAGACGTTCGAAGTCGTCAGTCCCGACAGACGCCGAATCTGGGCGAACGAGTACAAGGAGGCACGCGGCTGTGCGAACTGCGGCGTGAAAGACGGGAGTGTACTGGATTTCCACCACGTCGACGAAGCCGAGAAGGATCTCACCGTGAGCCGCCTCATCTCGGAGGGGTACGGAACGCCACGAGTGTACCGCGAGATCCAGCGGTGTGATATCCTCTGTGCGAACTGCCACCGGAAACGCCACCGGATGAGGTAGCACACCGACCGCCGGCTCCGTGGTCGACTCCGAAACACTCATACTTCCCAACGGACTACTCGTAGTTGCGAAGATCGCCGCCCGTCGAGGGACGGCGAGCGTGTCAACATAGTTCCATGGGGTAGTGGCCAATCCTGAAGCCTTCTGGGGGCTTCGACCCAGGTTCGAATCCTGGTGGAACTACTCACTTCTTCCGGAACTGCTCGAACAGATCCGTCACAGATCACTCGCTTTCGACACCGCGAGCGTCGACGCGCTCGTACGGACAGGAGTTTCAGAGAACACCCTCGAAGATCGCCGCCCCGTCGTCAAAGAAGCCGAACCCGGGGAGCGTCGTGACAGCTCAGTTCTCGCTCGGCAGCCGTCTCGGGAGGCGGATCCCCGAGAACTCGAATCGGGCGCCGCCCGCGGTCGAGACGGTCAGTTCGATCTCCCAGCCGTGGGCGTCGACGATCTGTTCGACGATCGCGAGCCCGCTGCCGTGGCTCCGGCCGCGGCTGCTGTAGCCGGCGTCGAACACGCGGTCACGCTTCCCGTCTGGAATCCCCGGCCCGTCGTCGGCGACGTAGAAGCCGTCGGGCAGTGTCCCGACCGTCACCGTGACGTCGTCGCCGGCGTGTTCGACGCTGTTGGAGAACAGGTTCTCGAACAGGCGCCGGAGGCGTTTCCGGTCCGCGAGGACGCTGCCGAGGTCGCCGTCGACCGCGAGTGTCGCGGTTTCGGGCGCCGCACTCGCCCACGCGTCGGCGACCAACTCGTCCAAGGGCGTCCGTTCGGGGTCGTGGACGCTCGCGCCAGTCTCGATCAGCGTGCGGAACTCCGCGACGAGTTCGAGCGAGCGGTCGAGCGCGTCGTCGATCGTGTCGAGGCGGTCGCGGGCGTCGTCGTCGACCTCGTCGGTCAGGAGTTCGAGGTGGCCCTGTGCGACCGACAGCGGCGTCTTGATGTCGTGGCTCAGGTCGCTCGTGAGCCGTTCGATCCGCTCCTCGTGGCGGGAGGCCTCCCGGACCGCTATCCGCTCGGCGGTCACGTCGCGCTGAAAGCCGAGGAAGTGGGTGATCGTCCCGTCGGTGTCGCGGACCGGCTCGATCTCGACGCGGTTCCAAAAGGGCGTGCCGTCGGCCCGGTAGTTCAGTAGCTCGGCGTCGACCGACCGCCCCTCGTCGATCCCCTCTCGCAGGACCTCCTTCGAGGACTCCTCCGTCGCGGGCCCTTGGAGGAAGTTGTGGCTGGCCCCGATCACCTCGGCCCGGTCGTACCCCGTGATCTCGCAGAACGCGTCGTTGACGAACAGGATGGGACAGCCCTCACGCCGGGGGCCGGTGAGCGTGATGCCGATCGAGGCCTCCTCCAGCACCCGACTCCCGAGATCCACGTCGAGGTCGTCGTCGATGGTGCCGGCGTCGCGGACGACCGCCGTGATCACTTGGCCCTCCGCCGTCGCGGACAGCGAGAGCGTCGTCTCGATCCGGCGGTCGGAGTCGGCCACCGGCGCCTCGAACGTCCGGGTCGCGGGCGGCGCCGCCGCGAGCAGGTCGGTGACCGGGTCGGGCTCGTCGCCTTTCCACACCAACGGCGCCATGTACGGCGCGCCGACGACGTCCCCGGGGTCCGTGTCGAGGAGGTCGTGGAACGCCTCGTTCGCGTAGGTGACCCGTCCCTCGTCATCGAGGGCACAGATCGCTTCGCCGGCGGTCTCGACCATCCGCTGGAACTGGTGAAGCTCCCGCTCGCGCTCGCGCTCGGCGACGATGTTCCGCAGGATCCCGACCGACCCCTCGAAACACTCCCCGTCGTAGGGGAGCGCGGCCATGTGGTCCCGACAGGGGACCGACTCGCCGTCGGCAGTGTGGATCGCCACGTCGAACTGGGCCGTATCGGGGCCGTCGTCGGAGAGCACGCCGCCGAGCTCCGCGGCCGCCCGTTCGACGCCCTCAGGGGATTTAATCAGGCTCGGCTCCGCACCGAGGATCTCTTCGGTCGTGTAGCCCGTGAGCTCGGCGAACGCGTCGTTGACGAACCGGAACTGCCCCTGCTCGTCGACGACGTAGGCGGGGTAGCCGAGCGCCTCGACGATGGTCTCGTAGCGTTCGGCACGACGCCGAGCACGGGTCTCCGCGACGGCGTTGCGGATGCGGTTGGCGAGCAGCCGGTAGACGTCGCTGGAGCCGCCTTTCTGGAGGTAGTCGGTGACGCCCGCGGAGATCGCCTCGCTGGCGACGTCCTCGCTTCCCCGGCCCGTGAAGAGGATGAAGGGGAGCGAGCGGTCCCGCTCCCGCACCGCCGCGAGGAGTTCGAGCCCGTCGGTGCCGGGCATGTCGTAGTCGCTGACGACGCAGTCGACCGAGCCGGCCTCGACCGCATCGAGCACCGCTTCCTGATCGGTCGTCGCGGTGACTCCGAACTCGTCGTCGCTGTCGAGAAACGTCTCGGTCATCGAGAGGAAGCTCTCGTCGTCGTCGATCACGACGATCGAGATACCCGTCTCGCCGGACGCGGGAGAGGCCATTACCCGAGCTACGCACGCGACCGTATCAAGATTTGTGACAGCAGCAGCCTCGTGGGCGAAAAATCAGGTCAGCCGGGCTCAGCCGAGCACGTAGTCGAGCACCGGGTAGCGCTCGATCAGGGGTTGGCCGCCGACCTCGTACTGCTCGATGTACTGGTCCAGCCCGAGAATGCGACCCGCGCCGAAGGCGGCGACCGCGAGGAACACGAGCATGTACGCGAAGTCCCCGTTGATCACGCCGTGTTCGATGCTCCAGTTACCGAGGTAGAACATCCCCATCAGCGCGGCGCCGAAGAAGGCGGCGAGGCGGACGAACGCGCCCACGAGCAGACCGAGCCCGATGAACAGCTCACCCCACGGCACGGCGACGTTCGCGACGGCCATCAGCCAGCCGATCTCGGACATCGCGACGAACGCGTCGGCGACCGGGCTCCCGTTGGCCACCGTCGCGAACCGCAGGTAGCCCGTGGCGTCGAACGGCGCGCCGGCGACGAACGCGAGCTTCGTCCAGCCGGCCCAGAAGAACGCCGTGCCCATCATGAGCCGGAGCGAGAGGACGAACCACGCGCTCAGGCTGTGGGCCTTGGCGCGGACGGTGCGGCCGGCGATCGTGCTCTCGAACGTGTTGCTGAGGGGGTTTGTTACGGACATGTTGTACACCGGGAATCAGGCTCGGCGACCGAACGCAAGCGAGAGTCCTCAGTTCGTCGTTCGACGGGGGAGGGTATAGCTTCGTAGGGAAGCGTGTCAGCAAGCAACACTCACGGGGCTACTTCTTCACGTCCAGCAGCGCGACGCGTTCGAGCACGAGATCCGCGAGGTCGCCGTCGACGGCGTCGATTTCCGCGTCGGAGAGGTCGAAAAACGCCCGAACGGTCGGCTCGTCGTACGCCCCCAGCACCGGCGCTTCCTCGACGTGCTCGCGGAGCTGGTCGACGGCCGCGGCCTCCGCCTCGTCGTCGCCGGCCGGCGAGTCCACGAGCACGACGACGCGGTTCTCACCCTCGGCGACCCCCATCTCCAGCGCGCGGTTGATCTGCCGGCGCCCCGCGGCGTAGCAGAGCACCTCGACCGCCCGCTCCCGGGCGACGTTCTCGCCGCGGGCGATCGCGCGGTCGGCGCGGTCGAGCGCACGGGCGAGGTGGGCTTCGGAGACCACGTAGTCGGCGTCGAACGCCTGCACCGTCGTGCCGGTCGTCTCGGCGACGTCGTCGAGCACCGCGAGGAACGAATCGAGGTCGTCGACCGTCGTGGTGCCGTCGAGGAGCCGCATCAGAAATCACCCAGCGAGGCCTGCCCGCCCTCCTCCTCGCGGCCGGCGCGCTCCGCGTCGGCGTCGGCGGTCACGCCGTCCATCGACGGCTCCTCGCGCCCGACGTTCTCCAGAACGGTCTCGGCGGTCTTCTTCCCCCGCAGCGCGCCCAGCACGACGGACTTGTCGGCCTCGCGGAGGTCCGCGCGGGACTCGATGCCGGCCTCGAACAGTCGCCGCGCGCGCTTGCGCCCGACGCCGCGGACGCCCGTGAGGTCGAGCAGCTCCTCCCGAACGCCGTCCTCGACGCGCTTCTTGGCCTCCCGGACCGCGACGACGTTCGAGAGGTCGAGTTCGCCCGCCAGCCGCTCGGCCGCGTTGAGCAGCCACTCGGCGGTGTCGACCTTGCCGCGGATGTCGCCCGGGCCGACGCCGTAGCGTTCGGCGATGCGACCCTCGTCGACCTCGCTGGCCCAGTCCTCGAGCATTCTGGCGGTTTTGAGCGCGGCGAGCCACTCCTCGAACGCCACGTCGTCGTACTCCGAGGGCGTGCGCCCGAGCAGCTCCGTCTCGCGCTCGAACAGCACCTCCTCGTACTCCTCGCGGTCGCCGGACTTCAGGTAGAGCTGGTACATGTCCGGCGTGCGGGAGACGAGGTGGTAGAGGCCGAGCGCGGAGACGTCGTCGTCCCCGTCGGTGTCCGCCGTCCCGTCGTCCTCCGTGGCCGCATCGGCCAGCGCGTCGTCGTCCAGCAGTTCGTTCCCCGAGACGAACCCAGCCGACTCGTCGGCATCGTCGGCGTCCATGGCGCCGCGGGAGCCGTACTGCCCCGTCGAGCGGTCGCCCTCGGCGTCACGCAGCCCGTCGATGATCTCGGCGGCGCTCATCGGGTCGAGGTAGAGCCGCGAGACGGTGTGCCCGATCTCGGTTGCGGTGATCGTGTCGCCGTCGCGGTCGACGAACTCGTTGGCCGCGAGGTAGTCGAGCACCGTGTCCGTCACCGACTCCAGCTGCTCGCTGCCGGCGCTCTGGACGGCGTACAGCGTGTTGTCGAGGAATTCGAGAATCTCCTCGCGGGTGTTCGCGAAGCCCGAGGCGACGGTCGCGAGCAGGTGGGTCCGCAGCGCGGGCTCGGCGGCGAGTTTCGAACGCACCGGCTCGGGCTCGCCGTGGACGTACCGCTCGAACAGCTCCTCCTTCGTGTCGTTGTTCGACGCGAGCAGCACCGCCTCGCCGTAGGGGTCCAGTCCCGGCCGGCCCGCCCGGCCCATCATCTGGTGGATTTCGAGCGTGTCGAGCGGCTTCATGCCGCCGAACTCCGGGTCGTAGCGCCGCCAGTCCCGAACGATCACGCGCCGGGAGGGGGTGTTCACGCCGGCGGCCAGCGTCGGCGTCGCCGCGATCACCTTGATCAGACGATCGCGGAACGCCCCCTCCACGAGGTCGCGGTGTTCACTGGAGAGGCCGGCGTGGTGGAACGCCGCCCCCTTCGCGACGCAGTCGGCGAGATCGTCGCTGGTCGCGGTGTCGGAGACGTCCCGGATTGCCGTCGCGAGCTCGCGGAGTTCGCCGCGCTCCTCGTCGCTCAAGTGGTCGCTCGTAACGCCGCCGAGCCGGCTTGCGGCGGACTCGGCGTTCCGTCGGGAGTTCACGAACACCAGACTCGACCCGCCCTCGTCGAGCGTGTCGTCGACGAGCGCGGGTGTCTGCTTGCCGCCGCTGTCGACGGGCACCTCGCGCTGGGAGCCGTCGGCGAAGTTGATGGCGTTCCCGAAGTGGACGCCCGTCTTCAGGTCGATCGGGCGCCAGTCGGAGTCGACGAGTTCGGCGTCGAGCCAGTGGGCGATCTCGCCGGCGTTGCCGACCGTCGCCGACAGCGCGACCGTCTGGAGGTTCGCGTTGATACGCCGGAGCTTCGCGAGCGTGACCTCCAGCGTGGGGCCGCGCTCGCGGTCGTCGACGAGGTGGACCTCGTCGCTGACGACACAAGAGAGATCGTCGATCCACGGCGCGCCGTTTCTGACGAGCGAGTCGACCTTCTCGCTGGTCGCGACGATGATGTCCCGCGAGCCCAGCCACTCGCCGTCGGACTCGTAGTTGCCCGTCGAGACGCCCACGTCGATCCCGTACTCCGTCCAGCGCTCGAACTCGGTCTTCTTCTCGCTTGCCAGCGCACGCAACGGGACGATGTACAGCGCGGTGCCGCCGCGTTCGACCGCCGACAGCATCGCGAGCTCGGCGATCAGCGTCTTGCCGGAGGCGGTCGGCACCGCGGCGACGACGTTCTCGCCGTCGGTCACGCCGCACTCGACGGCCTCGGCCTGTGGGGGGTAGAGCTCCTCGACGCCCTCGCCTTCGAGGTGGGCTGGGACGCCGTCGGGGAGTCCCGACAGCTCCGTCGGCTTCATTGGGTGTGAGTTGCCCGCTCTCGGGTTTAAGTTACTGGGTCCGACTCGACGGTCCCTCCCGACTCACCGCTCGGCCAGTTCGTACGGGTCGGCGTCGGGCGGCAACGGCGACTCGTACTCGCGGTCGCCCTTCCGCCGCTCGTACTCCGCGCGGGCCTCGGCGAGCAGTGCCTCGTCGGTCAGCAGGTCGTACAGCGAGCCGGCGACGACCTGCCCCGCGAACAGCATCCCCGCGGTGCCGAGCTCCTTCCCGGCCGCGACGGCCTGCCACGAGTGCAGCGGCGTCCCCACCGGCCACGTCGCCGCGCGGAACCGCCCGAGTGGAGCGTTCCACGACACGTCCCCGGAGTCGGTGGAGTAGGCGGCGGTCTCGCCCGCGTCGGGGGCGTCGATGGGATCGGTGAACATCGCCGCCTCGGCCGCTTCGTCGCGGTGTGCCGGCGGGACGGACTCGTAGGAGGGGTCGTCGAGCGTCGCTTTCAGGTCGGCTGCGAACGCTGCCTGCTCCTCGGAAAGCGGGAACTCGGCGGCATCCATGTTCTCGCGGATCGAGTCCGCGAGCGTCCCGTTCGGGAGGACACCGTACATCCCGGTCGTCTGTGTCACGTCGGCGTCGGTGCCGGACATCAGCGCCGCCCCCTCGGCGGCGTCGCGGACGCGATCGGACACGCGCTCGACGGCCGCACGGCCGGGCGCGCGGACCATCACCCCCATCGCTGCTTCCTCCGGGACGACGTTTGCAGCTTCGCCGCCCTCGGTGACGACGTAGTGAATCCGGACTGGATCCGGGACGTGCTCGCGCATGTACTCGATCCCGGTGCCGAGTAGCTGGACGCCGTCGAGTGCGCTCCGCCCGGCTTCCGGAGATTTAGCGGCGTGGGCGCTCTCGCCCGAGAACCGCACGTCGAAGGCGTCCATCGCGAGCGTGGAGCACTCGTTGGGCGCGTTGTACCAGTCGGGGTGCCACGTGATCACCGCGTCGACCGCCTCGAACGCGCCGGCTTGGATCATGTACACCTTGCCGGCGCCGACCTCCTCGGCGGGCGTGCCGAGGTAGACGACCGACCCCTCGCAGTCGCCGCGCTCGATCGCGCGCTTGACCGCGATCGCGCCCGCGAGGCTGCCGATGCCGAAGAGGTTGTGCCCGCAGCCGTGGCCGGGCGCACCCTCTTCGACCGGTTCGCGCTCGGCTTTGGCCTGCTGGCTCATCCCCGGCAGCGCGTCGAACTCGCCCATCGTGCCCACCACGGGGTCGCTGTCGCCGTAGCGCGCGACGAACGCGGTGTCGATGCCGGCGACGCCGGACTCGACGGTGAACCCCTCCTCGCGGAGGGCGTTCTGTAGCGCGGCTGCGGAGTCGTGCTCCTGCAGGGAGAGTTCCGGGTTCGCCCAGAGCTGTTCGGCGAGATCGGTCAGCCAGTCGGCGTCGTCGGCGATGTCGTCGAACAGGGCCTGTTTGGTCACGGCTGTTCCGTGTTTCCGTGAGCGAAAAAGGGTTCGTGCGTATGAGGCGGCGACGGACAGCCGCCGTTTTCTGCGTAGAAGGCGGCGACGGCCAGCCGGCGTTTTCCGCCGAGTGGGCGGTGTCACTCCGCGTCGGCGGCGGCCGTCGCGACCGAGAGAAGGCTGCTCGTCGCCGGCTCAGATGTCCTGCACGAGCTCGCCCAGATCGTCGACCGGGATGAGCTCCATGGTCTGCGTGTCGAGACCGTAGCGTTCGATCGACACCGAGGTCTGGAACGCCTCGTCGCGGCCCTCGGCCTCGAAGATGACGAGATAGTCGTGCTCGCCGAGGATCGCGTAGGCGTCGACCAGCTCCCCGCCCAGCGTCTCGATGTCGCCGGTGAGATCGCCCCAGACGGTCGCGAGATCCTGCACGTTCTGGACGGTCTCGTCGGTCACGTCGACCAGCGCCATGTACGTACCCATAATTTCTCGATTTGTCGGGCTCCACCGAAAAGGTTCGGGCCGGGTTCGGGCCGCGCTACTCCGCTTCGAGGCTGCGCTCCACGAACTGCTGGGGGAGCGCCTCCATCTCGCCGACCTGCACGTGCCAGAGGTTCGCGTACAGTCCGCCGCCGTCGATCAGTTCGCCGTGGGTGTCCTGCTCGACGACCTCGCCGTCGTCCATCACGAGAATCTGGTCGGCGTCCCGCACCGTCGAGAGGCGGTGGGCGATGGCGAAGACGGTCCGATCCTCGGTCAGCGTTTCGAGGCTGTTCTGGATCACCGCCTCCGTCTCGTTGTCGACGTGGCTGGTCGCCTCGTCGAGCACGAGCACGTCCGGGTCCCGGAGGATCGTTCGAGCCAGCGCGATGCGCTGGCGCTGGCCGCCGGAGAGCTTCACCCCGCGCTCCCCGACCATCGTGTCGTAGCTGTCCTCCAGATCGGCGACGAACTCGTGGGCGCCGGCTTTCTCGGCGGCGTCGTGCATCGCTGCCTCGTCGTAGTCGGGGACGCCGTAGGCGATGTTCTCGGCGACGGTGCCGTAGAACAGGTACGGCTCCTGACTCACGTAGCCGACGTGCTGTCGGAGGCTCCGCAGGTCCACCTCCGCGAGGTCGTGGCCGTCGAGCGTGATCGTCCCCGAGTCGGGGTCGTAGAACCGTAACAGCAGCTTCATCGTCGTCGACTTCCCGGCGCCGGTCGGACCGACGAGACCGACGTAGTCGCCCGCCTCGGCCTCGAAGCTGATCCCCTGGAGCACCGTCTCCTCGGCCTCGCCGTCCTCGTCACGGTAGGCGAAGTTCACGTCGTCGAACTCGACGTCCCCCGCGACCTCGTCGAGTTCGATGCCGCCGCTCTCGGCGCTGACCCGGGTGTCGTCGTCGAGCAGGCCGACGATGCGCTCGCCCGCGGCCTCGGCGTACTGGTAGCCGTTGATGATCTGCCCCATCTGGCGCATCGGGTAGACGAACCGTCGCGAGTAGTTCAGGAAGAGGACGAGCGTCCCGGCGGTCAGCGTCGCGGTCGGGTCGCCGCCGGAGAAGAAGGGGTGGGGCGGCGTCCCCGTGACGACCCACCAGCCGCCGACGAAGAACACCGAGACGTAGGCGGCGGCGGTCGTCGCCTGGAGGCTGGGGAAGAACTTGATCCGGGTGGTGATCGCGTCCCACTGGGCGTCGAGATACTCCCGGGAGGACTCCCGCACGCGGTCGGTCTCGAACGGCTCGGTGGTGAACGACTTGAGCGTCTCGATGCCGCCGATGTTGTTCTCCAGCCGGCTGTTGAGCTTCCCGACCGAGGAGCGAACCTCCTGGTACTTGGGGTGGATCGTCTCGACGAACCAGTAGCTCAGGTAGCCCAGCGCGGGGATGGCGGCGACGGGGATCAGCGCCAGCCGCCAGTTGATGAGCAGCATCACCGCACCCATCCCGCCGACGCGGACGACGATCGTGATGAGGCTGTTGAGGTTGTTCGTCAGGAACCCCTCAAGCTGGTTCACGTCGTTGTTCAGGATGCTCATCACCTCGCCCGTCTGGCGGTTGTCGAAGAATTCCACCCCCTGTCGCTGGAGCGCGTCGTACGTGTCCACGCGCACCGAGTGCTGGAACTGTTGGGAGAAGCTGTTCCAGAGGTAGTTGTTGATCCAACTGAAGATCGAACTCAGCGCGTAGGAAGCGCCGACCAGCCCGCCGGCGAGCAGGAACTGCAGCCCTTCGTCGCCGGGGATCCACGCGGCAGGAACGAGCGGCAGCGAGAACGCCCGGGTGTCGAAAAACAGCGAGTCGATCGCGATCGCGAGCACGAACGACGGCACCAGCGCCATCAGCATCTGGACGACCGCCGCGACGGCGCCGCCGAGGAACGTCAGCAGCCGCTCGCGGCCGTACTCCAGAAACAGTCGGAGGATCGCGTTCCCCCCCTCGGCCCGCAGCTCCGCGAACTCGTCGTCCTCGTCCGGTGGCACGTCCGGTTACTCCGGCTCGGGGGGTGAAAACTGTCCGGTGCCGGCGACACGTGGGGGGTTCTCACCAAGTCAGCGACACGTCGTCGCCGACCGCCAGCCCGAACGCGTCGTCACCGCGACCCTGATTGACCGAGAGCTCCACGTTGCCGTGGCTCCCGACGGTGACGAGGCGCTCGCCGGTGTCCATCTCCGCGTAGGCGTTCCGAACGGGCGCGGACTCGCCGTTCACCGTCACCGCGTCGCGGCCGTCGAGCACGCCGCCGGGGACGTTCGTGATCGTGTTGCCGAAGTCGTCGACGACGAGCACCTCGCCAGCCGCGCCATCGTCGTGAATCTCGGGCTCGGGGAAGGAGAGATCGACCCACTCGTCGGTCGGGGTGACGCGGTCGGCGTCGGCGACTTCCTCGGCCTCGTGGACCCGCGCGGCGGCGGGCGCGAACACGTCGCGGCCGTGGAACGTGTTGCTCGCGGTGGTGTCGTCGTCGTACGCCACGTCGTACACCCGGATCTCGGGCGTGTCGGCCGCGCGGTCGGCCAGCCGCCGGGCTGCCGGGAGCGCGACGCCGTTGTCCGGCGCGACGATCCGGTGGTCGCCGACTTCGACGACGACGGCGGCGCGGTCCGTGCCGACGCCGGGGTCGACGACGACGAGGTGGGTCGCCGGCGGGAACTCGGGGAGCACTTCGCGCAGCCAGAACGCCGCGGCGCGCACGTCCTGCCGGGGGAAGTCGTGGGCGATGTCGACGAGTCGGGCGTCGGACTGCCGGAGGATGACGCCCTTCATCGCTGCGGGGTACGGTGTGCCGAAGTCGGACGCGAGCGTGATCATACTGCTGGATCGTGGGGAAGTGGTCTGAAACTGTCGGTTCAGAGGATCGTCGCCGCGTCCGGGTCGAACCCGACCGTGAGGGTGTCCTCGGCCGGCGGTTCGGGCAGTCGGAGCACTATCTCCCGGCCGGCCCACTCACCGTAGAGTCGGGTGGTGCCGCCGAGATACTCCGCGGCGCCGAGTGCCATCGGGAAGCGGTTCTTGCCGGCGTCGGGGTCGAGATGCGTCGGGCGGACACAGAACGTCACGCGGTCGCCGACCGCGTGGTCGGCGGCGTCGATGACGTGAAACTGGTGGTTTGCGGGCGCCTTCTCGTCGATCTCGATCGACAGTTTGTCGCCGTCGCGGCCGACGACGACGCCGGAGAACACGTTGTTCTCGCCGACGAACGAGGCGACGAACTCCGTCGCGGGCTGTTCGTACACTTCGACGGGCGTACCGACCTGTTCGACGCCGCCGTCGTGCATCACCGCGAGGCGGTCCGACACCGCCAGCGCCTCCTCCTGATCGTGGGTGACGTAGACGGTCGTGACGCCGAGTTCGCGCTGGATACGTTTGATCTCGCGACGGAGCTGTTCGCGCAGTCGGGCGTCGAGCGCGCTCATCGGCTCGTCGAGCAGCAGCACGTCCGGCTCCGGGGCGAGCGCCCGGGCGAGGGCGACGCGCTGTTGCTGCCCGCCGGAGAGCTCGTCCGGCTCGCGGTCGCCCATCTCCGGCAGGTCGACCAGTTCGAGCAGCTCCTCGACGCGCTCAGCGGCGGTGAGTCCGCGCGGTGGATCGGTAAATCGCAGGCCGTAGCGGACGTTCTCCGCGACGGTCATGTGCGGGAACAGCGCGTAGCTCTGGAACACGACGCCGACGTTGCGGTCCTCGACGGGCGTGTCGCTCACGTCCTCGCCGTCGAAGCGAACCGTCCCGTCGGTCGGCGAGGAGAGCCCCGCGATTGTTCGGAGCGTCGTCGTCTTCCCGCAGCCCGAGGGCCCGACCAGCGTGAAGAACTCCCCCTCCTCGACGGCGAGGGAGACGCTCTCCAGCGCGACGGCGTCGCCGAACGCCTTCCGCACCGAGTCGAGGTCGATGGCCACCATCTACATCCCCCTCCCTTCGCCGAGGCGGTCGATGACGAGGAAGCTGACGGCGGTGACGAACAGGAGCACACAGCCCATCGCCGTCGCGGGGCCGAGCCGTCGACCGAGGAAACGTTCGATGGCGACCGGCATGGTGTAGGCCGAACTCCCGCTGGCCAAAATCACCGTCGAATCGAACTCCCCGATGCTGATCGCGAACGCGAACGCCGCGCCGGCGACGACGCCGGCGAACACCTGCGGGAGTTCGATGTCGAGCAGCACCCGGAACCGCGAGGCGCCGAGCGTTCGGGCGGACTCGACGACCGACCGGTCGATCGTGGCCAGAAGCGGCGCGACGTTGCGAGTGACGAACGGGTACGCGCTGACGGCGTGGGCGGCGACGACCGCGACGGCGCCGGTGACGGTGAATCGGTAGCCGAACGCGGTCGTGCCGAACACGAGTCCGCGGAGCAGGCCGAGGCCGACGACGACGCCCGAGACGGCGAAGGGGGCCATCGACAGCGTGTCGATCAGCTTGCTCCCCGGCACGTCACGGGTGGAGACGACCGCCAGCAACACCCCCATCGGGACCGCGATCGCGAGGCTGGCGACCCCGTAGAGCAGCGAGTTCTGGACCGCGGTCAGCGGCTTGATCTGGAACGATGCCGCGGTCGCCTGCCGGTCCACGAGGAAGCGGTAGTAGTCGAGCGTGAACCCGTTCGGGCCGGTGACGCTCTCGATGATCATGCTCGCCATCGGCGTGACGAACACCAGCAGCGCGACGGCGACGTACGCCCAAACCACCAGTCGGTCGAGGTCGAGCCGGCCGACCAACTGCTTCCGGGGCGCCGGGCGGGCGGCGCTCTCGGCGCGCTGGCGCGCCTCGTACCGGAGATAGGCGTACGTCAGGACGAGCGAGAACAGCATCTCGAGCGTCGCGAGCGCCGACGCGGTGGCGTAGTCGAGTTGGGACACCTTGTGGTACACCCACACCTCGACGGTCGCCAGCGAGAGCCCGCCGAGCGCGAGCACGATCGCGAAGGACATGAACGAGAAGATGAACGTCAGCAGCGCGCCGGTGAGGATCGCGGGCAGGAGTTGTGGGAGCACCACGTCGAGGAACGCCCGCCGCGGCGAGGCGCCGAGGCTCCGGGCGGTCTCGGCGGTGCCGGCGTCGACGCTCTCCCACGCCGTCGCGGTCACGCGAGCCACCAGCGGCGCGTCGTAGAACGCGTGGGCGAGGACGATGATCGGCAGCGTGTACAGTAGTTCGATCCGAGGGAGGCCGAGCGCGGTCAGCGCGTCGTTGAGGAATCCGTTCGCGCCGAACGTGGCGATGAAGCCGATCGCGACCATGATCGACGGCATCACGAACGGCACTGCGGTCAGCGACCGGATCGTCTTCCGGCCGGGGAACTCGAAGCGGGCGAGCACGTACGCGCCGGGCAGGCCGAGCGCGACGCTCGCGAGCGTCGATAGCAGCGCCTGATACGCGGTGAACCCGAACAGCCCCAGCCGGTAGTCCGGGAACGGCACCACGACGGAGCCGACGCGGTGGGGTTCGAACGCGGTCCACAGCACCGACGGGTCCTCGGCGGCCTGTGCGAGTACGCCGAAGAAAAAGGGGTCCGTGAGTACGGCGATCAGCGGTTCGACCGTGGGCCGCCCCTCGCGCAGCACGGCTTCGGAGAGCACTCGCCCCACTGGGTAGTAGAACAGCAGCGTCAGCAGCGCGAGCGTGGCGGCCGCGGCCAGCGGGAGGGCGGCGGCCTCGACCCGTTCGCGGAGGACCGTCACGCTACTGTGAGGCGACCTGTCGGGACCACTCGTCCAGCCACGTGTCCACGTTGCCGGAGAGGCGATCGTAGTCGAACGACACCACCGTCTCGGGTTCGGGCGTCAGCTCGTCGAACTTCTCGGGGAGTTCGGCGTTGTCGACGGCCGGCAGCGCGACGTTGCGCTGGGCGACCTCGGCCTGGATCTCGGGCTGGAGCATGAACGACATGAACGACTCGGCCAGTTCGGGCTGGTCGGTGTCCGAGAACCGCGCCATCGCTTCGAGGTAGGCGTACCCCTCGCCGTTGAGGAAGCCGATCTGGTGTTCGGCCATGTCGGCGTCGGACATGTCGGCGAACACCTGGTCGGTCGAGTAGGAGACCACCGCGGGCGCCTCGCCCTCGCTGTAGGCGCCGTAGGCGGCGCCCCAGCCTTCGAGAATGCGCGCGCCGTTGTCGAGGAGGCGCTGCCAGTAGTCGAGGTAGCCGTCCTCGCCGTACTCGTTGATCGTCCAGAACAGGAACTCCAGCCCCGTCTCGCTGTTCTGTGGGTTCGGGATCAGCAGCGCGTCGCTGTAGTCGTCGCTCGTGAGATCCTCGAACGTCTCGGGGCCGCTCACGCCGCGCTCGTTGAGCATGTTCTGGTTGTACACGAGGCTGATGTACGCCGCACCCATCGGGAACGCCCGCCCCTGCGGGTCGAACTGGTAGTCCTCGACGATGTGGTCGGCGTTCGAGATGGCGCTTGCGTCCACCGCGTCGAACAGCGAGTCCCCCTCCGCGAGGTTGTCGTCGGCCCGGACCATGTTCTCCGGCGTGAGGCCGGCGTAAAGGTCGGTGTCGACGGTGACGCCCTGGTTGCGGCGCTGGAGGAAGTAGTCGATGCCGCCGTCGGGCGCGAACCACTCGAGGGTGGCGTCGTGTTCGGACTCGAACTGCTCTTTGACCCACTCGCCGGGGCTGGTGCTGGGTGCGTCGATGAACGAGGTGTACGTGCCGACCCGCAGCGTCGGCGTTCCCTCGGTCGTGCCGACCGAGGTGCCCGTCGCCGTCTCGGTGCTCGTGTCGGTCGTGGGCTCGGTATCCGTGTCCACCGACTCGGCGGAACAGCCGGCCAACAGCGCCGCCGCGCCGACGCCGGCGGTTCGAAGATAGCTACGTCGCTTCATGATTACCCGTTACTATCCGGGCGGTATATAACCCTTGGAAATTATGAAGGGATTGCCGATTCGTGAGAGTGATCCGGTGCTCAGCCGGACTCCTCGGTCTCGACCTCGGCGTCGGGGATCTCCTCCTCGGCGTCGGCGACGACGTCGTCGGCCGACTGGATGTCGGGCTCGGTGTCGCCGGACATGATCTTCTCGGCCTCCTGCTCCATCGCCTCGGTGTCGAGCTCCGCGGCCTCGTCGATCTGGCCGAGAATGTCCTCGATGTCGTCGAGGCCCAGCATCTCGCGGGTCTCCTCGTCGAAGTCGAGCGAGCTGAGGCTCTCTTTGGTTTTGGTGTCGCTGCCGGTCAGGTGCTGGCCGTAGCGGCCGACCAGCGAGGTGAGCTCCTGTGGCATGATGAACGTCGAGGAGTCGCCCTGCCCGATGTTCTCCAGCGTCTCCATCCCCTTGTCGATGATCGCGCGTTCGCCCATCGACTCGGCGGATTTTGCACGGAGCACGGTGGAGATGGCGTCACCCTGCGCTTCGAGGATCTGAGACTGCTTCTCCCCCTGTGCGCGGATGATGTTGGACTGCTTCTCCCCCTCGGCCTCCTCGACGGCGGAGCGTCGCTCCCCCTGCGCCTCGAGGATCATGGCGCGGCGGCGGCGCTCTGCGGAGGTCTGCTGCTCCATCGCCTGCTGGACGTCCTTCGAGGGGTTGACCTCGCGGACCTCGACGGACTCGACGCGGATCCCCCACTCGTCGGTGGGCTCGTCGAGCTCCTTCCGGATCCGGGCGTTGATCTCCTGACGCTTGTTGAGCGTGTCGTCGAGCTCCATGTCGCCCAGCACCGCACGCAGGGTGGTCTGGGCGAGGTTGGAGACGGCGGTCTTGTAGTCCTCGACTTCGAGATACGCCTTCCGGGCGTCCATCACCTTGATGTAGACGACCGCGTCGGCGGTGACCGGGGAGTTGTCCCGGGTGATCGCCTCCTGACGGGGCACGTCGAGCGTCTGCGTTCGCATGTCGAACGCGTGGGTCTGGGAGACGAACGGGGGGATGAAGTTGATCCCCGGTTCGAGCAGCTTGCGGTACTCGCCGAACACGGTGAGGGCTTTCTTCTCCGTTGCGTCGACGATCTCCACGGCCTGCCAGACCGCGGCGACGACGACGAAGAGAAACAACAAGCCGACGACGCCAGTGACGGCGCCGGCCTGAAGCGGTGGAATGACCATACCTCGGGGTTGGGCTGTCGGCGGCTTAATAGTTTCCCGCGGGAAACCGCGAGCCGGCGCCGTCAGTTCGTCTCGCGCTCCCGTTCGGACGCGTCGTCCGGATCGTCGGCGACGGCGTCAGATCGACCCTCCTCGGCTTCCCGTTCGGCGTTCTCCGCGCGAGCGCGTTCGAGTTCGCGGTCGAGACTCCCCTCGACGGCGCCCAGCGACTCGACGGTGACGACGTTGCCGCCGCCGGGGTCGATCACCATCACTTCCTCGCCCTCGGCGATCTCCCCCTCGATGGAGCGGGCGGAGTAGTAGGGGTTGAAGCCGCCGTTCTCGATCTTTACCTCGCCCTCGCTGGGGGTGACGCGCGAGGTCACGCGGGCGGTTTGGCCCTTCAGGTCGGTCGAGTCGCTGGTCTGGGCCTGTCCCTTCCCGCCGTAGATGTCGAGCTCGCGGTAGCCGTACAGCGTAACGATCCCGATCAGCAGGACGAGACCGGCCAGCACGAACGGCGTCGCGACGGGGCCGAGCAGCAGGCCGACCAGCCCCGCCCCGAGCAGCGAGACGCCGACGACGACGAAGTGGGCCCCCGGCGCCAGCGCCTCCGCGATCGACAGCGCGATCCCCGCCGCGACGAGCAGCAGCGGGAGCGTCTCTGGGCCGAGCAGCCCGGACTGAAGCAGCATCGTGCCGAGTATGGATCCGGCGACGTATCAACGTTGGCTCCGTCCAATGCGATCGGTAAGAGAAGGCTTATTCGGGACGCGTGGGGAACTCGGCGGTATGAATCAGTTCGTCCGGGAGGTGAGGTAAGTGCCCGGTGTGGATCTCCCCTTCGGGCTCCCGGAGGTCGACTACGCCGACTACTCGAACCGACAGTTGGTGGCGGTTCCGCTCGCGGTGCTGTTGGTGGCCCTCCTGATCATCGGCGGCGTCTGGCTCACGACCGGGGCGCCGGTCGATCTCGGGGTGGAGTTCACCGGTGGGACGGAGATACGGCTCGCCGTCGACGGCGAGAACCCACAGCAGCAGATCCGCGACGGGATCGACGCCGACCCCGCCAACATCCAGCCGGTGGCGAACAGTGACCGCTTCATCGTGACCTACGGTCCCGAGACCGACAGCGCGCAGTTGGAGCAACAGGCCGAAGGGGCCGGCTTCGACGTGCAGTCGGTCGACGGAACGTCCCCGACGTTCGGGAACGAGGCCCAGCTCCAAGCGATCGGCGGCGTCGCCGTCGCGTTCGCGGGGATGAGCGTGCTGGTGTTCGCGATGTTCCGGACGTTCGTCCCGAGCATCGCCGTGGTGCTGTCGGCGTTCTCGGACATCGTCGTTCCGGTGGCGTTGATGAACGTCCTCGGTATCCCGCTCACGCTCGGTTCCGTCGCCGCGCTGCTGATGATCATCGGGTACTCCGTCGACTCCGACATCCTGCTCAACAACCACGTCCTCCGGCGACAGGGCGGGTTCTACGAGTCGGCCTACCGCGCGATGGAGACGGGGATCACGATGACGCTGACCTCGATCGCCGCGATGCTCGTGATGACGATCGTCGCGACCGCGTTCGGGATCGGCCTGCTCTCCTCGATCGGGCTGATCCTCGTCTTCGGGCTGGCGACGGACCTGCTGAACACCTACATGCTCAACATGTCGCTGCTTCGCTGGTGGAAGTTCGAGGGGGTGAACCGCTGATGGCCCGCGACGAGGGGGGTACGTGGGCGACGATCAAGTCGAACTGGCGGGTCGTGCTGCTGGTGATCATCGTGCTCGCGAGCGTGTTCGCGCTGTTCTCCCCGACGCTCGCGCCCAACACCTCCGCCGGCGGCGAGGACGGCACCGTCGCCGAGAGCGGCGGCATCACCAACCTCCAGTACGGGATCGAGCTCTCCGGCGGCACCCGGATCCAAGCGCCGCTGGTCGGCGTGCACGCGACTGGGGTAGAGATCGGCAACGGCACCGAGACCGCGGCGGTCCGCGAGCAGGTCGCCGCCGAACTCGAAAACGCCAGCACGGAAGACATCGCGGTGCGCTACCCCGGCGAGTACGGCGACATCACCCAGCGGACGACCGTGGTGGAGGTCCGGACCGGGAACGTCACCGCGTCCCAGCTCGGGAGCGCGCTGAACGCCGCGGGCTACGAGTACGAGGACACCGCCGACCGCGTCTCCGAGGTGACGCAGTCGACCGCGGTCACCATCCTCCGGCAGAAGGTCAACGAGGCCGGGCTCTCCGGCGGGACCGTCAGCACCGTCGGCGGCGACGTGATCGTCGTCGAGGTGCCCAACGCCAACCAGAGCGCGGTGCGTGACCTGATCGAGTCCCGCGGGCAGGTGCTGATCCAGGCGTACCACCAGAACGAGAGTGGGGCGTACGTGCGGACCACCGTGATGGACGCCGAGGACCTCCGGCAGGTCGGCAACGCTCGCCGGCTACAGGGACAGAACAGCGGCGCCGAGGTCAGCGTCGTCGTCGCCGAGGGGAGCGCCCAAGAGGTCCAGCAGGGGTTCGTCGACACCGGCCTCGCACAGGAGGGCGGCACTCGGTGTACGTACCAGGAGAACCCCAACGGGACCGAGCCGTGTATCCTGGTCGTCCAGGACGGGCAGGTGCTGAACTCCTTCGGCGTCGAGTCCGGGCTCGCCAGCCCGATGCGGAGCGGCGAGTGGGCAGACGATCCCCGGTTCCGACTGACGACGCGGAACCTCTCGACCGCTCAGGAGGTCGCGATCAACCTCCGCGCCGGCGCGCTGCCGACCCAGCTCGATCTGGACGCGAACTCGATGCTGTACGTCGACCCCTCGCAGTCAGACCGCTTCAAGACTGACTCGCTGCTCGCCGGTATCGCGGCGGTGCTCGCGGTCAGCGGGGTCGTGTTCGCACGCTACCGTCGGGTCGAGGTCGCGGGACCGATGATCGTCACTGCGCTGTCAGAGGTCGTCATCCTGATGGGTGCCGCCGCGGCGCTTGGCTACCCGATCGACCTCTCGGTGATCGCCGGCTTCGTCGCCGCGATCGGGACCGGGGTTGACGACCTGATCATCATCGCCGACGAGGTGATGAGCGAGGGCGAGGTGAGTAGCCAGCGCGTGTTCCAGAGCCGCTTCCGGAAGGCGTTCTGGGTGATCGGCGCCGCAGCGGCGACGACGATCGTCGCGCTGTCGCCGCTGGCGGTGCTCTCGCTCGGCCAGCTCCGCGGGTTCGCGATCTTCACGATCCTCGGCGTGCTCGTGGGAGTGCTGGTCACGCGGCCCGCGTACGGCGACATCCTGCGCTCGCTGCTGACCGGCGACCACTGACCGGGCAAACGCTTTTCTTCGGTTCCGCCCAACTGGAAGGTATGTCCTCCACGAACGGCGACGCCGACGATCTCGACCCGGAGACCGAAGCCGCAGTCCGGCAGGCGGTCCGCGAGGAGATCCGCGGTGCGGTCCGCGCGCTGAGTCAGATCGGCGGCGGCCTGCTGTTCGGCTTCCTCGCACTCCCCGCACTCGCCGGCGTACTGCTGGTGCTCGACGTCCCGATAACGGTCGTGCTGCTCCTGTGGGTCGGCGCGCTGCTCGCGCTCGGCGCGTACGCGTGGGAGCTCCCGCCGTTCCGCTAGAACTCGCCCAGCCCGGACTGCTCGGCGGCCGCGAGCGCGTCCTCGCAGGTCGCCCACGTCGCCCGCGCACAGGCGGGCAGTCCCCCGTACTCGTCGACGTACTCCGCCAGAAACGCCCGTGTCGTCGGGTCCGACGGGTAGCCGCTCCCCACCTCGCGGTCGTACTTCGCGTCGATTTCGGCCATCCGGCGGTCGCGTTGGACTTTCGCGACGATACTCGCGGCCGAGACGATCGCGTGGGTCTCGTCGGCGCCGTGCTCGGCAGTCACGTCGACCGCGGTTCCGGCCGCGGCAACCGCTTCCCGGAGCCGTCGGGCGAATCGCGCTTCGTCCGTGTCGGCGGCGTCGGCGAGCACGTCGTCACCGGCCTTCGCGACCGCCGCGACCGCCTCCGCCTGCGCGGTGACGCCGAGCCCGTTCATGTCGGTATCGGGCGCGTCGATGCGTGCCGGTTCGATCGCGGCCGTGGCGACCACGATTCCCGGATGCTCGCGGAGTTCGGCGGCCAGCTCCTCGCGGCGCGTGGCGGTGAGTTCCTTCGAGTCGGCGAGCCCCGCGGGGAGATCCTCGGGGGCCGCTCTAACCGCGCCGGCGACCATCGGCCCCAGCGCAGGCCCCTTCCCCGCCTCGTCGGCGCCGACGACCATCAGTCCCGGAAGTACGCCGAGTGCTCGAACGGTTCGCTCTCGCCGTCGACGCGGAGCACGTCCAGCGCCGTCACCTCGGCGCCGACACCGAGCAGCCCCGCGAGCGAGGGCGTCGTGCGCCCCTCGTCACTGGAGATCAGCTCCTTGATGTAGAGCCCGCCCGCGCCGTGGATCTCGACCGTGGCGGTTCTGCTGTCTTCCAGTTCGCCCTCGATATCGTACACGTCCCGCGTCCGAACCTTGCTCGCGCGGCGGTGGTCGACGCGGTTGGGCGTCTCCTGTTCGATCGTCGCGCCGTCGAGCTCCGCGAGTGCTTCGGCGAACGACTCGGCGTCGACCGACTCGTCGAAGCTGACCTGTGCGCTGTAGCGTTTCGAGGCGTCGTGACGCTTGACGCGCTCGACCATGTCGTGGGTCGCGAGGCGCAGCCCCTCGACCTCGACTTTCCCCTCCGCGAAGGCGTTGATGTCCGACTGGAGGCGGTCGGTGTCGACCGTGCGGCGGCGGGGCTCGTCGATCTCGATCACGAACGGCCGCCCGGTGCCGAGCATCCGGGCGTCGACGTCCTCCCGACCCGCGCCGTGGAACGTCTCGCCGACGCCGTCCATCACGTCCTCGACGACGGGCGCGGTGAGCTGTTCGACGCTCTCGGGGTAGCGGTAGCCCGAGCCGTCACACTCCTCGCAGGGCTCGCGCCCCTGCCGCCCGCTGCCGTTGCAGGCCGAACAGGGCCACTTCGTCTGCGGGATGCCGCGCTCCAGCTTCCGGTAGCGGCCGTAGACGAACGCGGAGTTGATCTCGGCGATCGCCTCGTCCTCGGCGAGGTCGAGCAGGAACTGCACGTCGGGGCGCTCGAAATCCACCTCGGTGTCGGTGAGCCGGCCGACACGTTTCCCGACTTCACGGTTGAACTCGCTTTTGAACGCCTCCCCGGCGTCGGCGTCGAGGCCGGCGTCCTCCCGGAGCATGCGCTCGTTCTCCTCGATCAACGCGGGCGGACGAGTACCTACTTGGTAGCTCTCGAACTCGACGCCCTCGACCTCGCTGGCGGCGCGCTCGGCCCACGCGTCGAACGCGTCGCAGTAGCCTTCACAGACCCAGCAGTCCGCCGCGTCGACGAAGGCCGGCTCCTCGTCGTCTTCGAGGCCGATAGTGGTCCGCAGCGCCCGCCCGCGTTCGCGGTTCGTGAGGCCGAAGCTCCGGTCGGCGAAGGCCCGACCCAGACAGGCGTCACAGACCCCGCCGACCGCGTCGACCGCGCGGGCGTCCTCTAGTACGCTCATGGGCGGAGTCGGGGGCGGAACGGGTAACTACCTTGCCCTTCCCAGGCGGCGCTGGGCGGGCGGGGACGGTTCAAAAAAGGGCGGAGCGACTCGACGGGCGATCCGTCGCCCGTGGTCGCTCACAGTCGTTCGGCTACCCGCGGCCACGGCAGACGCACCGCAGCCGCCGTGGTTGGCTAGACAAAGGCGCGGCGTTGACTCCGCGCGACAGCACGGAGGCTGTCGCGGGTCGCGCGCCGCGCCTTCGTTAGGGAGGACCCGTTCGTAACTCCACCTCCACGTCGCTGACGCCGAACCGCTCCTCCAACCGCCGGCCGACGTCGCCGGCATCGTCGACCAGCAGCGACGCCGAGACGGTGACCGTCAGGTCGTTCAGCCCCGGCCGGATGCCTTCGAGGTCGACCGTCTCGACGGCGTCGACGCCGTCGGCGCCGCTGAGGCGGTCGCACACGCCGGCTTCGAGGTCGCCGGCCGCGTTCCGTGGGACGCTCACTGTACAGGCCACGCCGACGGGCTGGCGGCGAACCGCCGACCCCTCGGAGCTTTTGGTGCTCATCGCACGCTCCCACCACGACTCGAACGTGCTGGGGGGACCAGCTCCCGTGGGAGTTGGCCCACAACGTGAACAGACGGCTCCAGGAGAGTGCAGGTTCGCACCGACCGGGCCGCCGTGAACCGATTCACGCTGCGAGCCGACCGGACCGAACCTGCGGGCGTACGAGTGCGATAATCCCGACATACCCGAACCGGTCCGCTCCGGTAGACCCAGACTCACAGCTATTGGCTGCTGTGAGCATGGAGTGGGATGTCGGGATGCGCATCGTTCGACCTGTGAAACCCTCTATCGGCTTCCTACTTAATTCTACTCCGACCGTGTGTTGGTGTCCCATAGCGAACCGTCCGGGCGGCGCTGTCGACACGGCGGCACAGCCTACTTCGAACCGAAATCATTTGACGCCCCGCAGCGAGTCGGGAGTATGCGAGTTATCCGCAATGGGATCGTCCACACGCAGACCGAGCGCGGGACGATCGACAGCGACGTACTGATCGAGGACGGGAAGATCGCCGACGTTGGGGAGGTCGACGCGCCGAGCGACGCCGAGGAGATCGACGTCGACGGCGCCCACGTCACGCCCGGCCTCGTCGACGCCCACTCCCACGCCGGCATGGCGGAGTGGGCCGAGCCCGAGGACAGCGACTTCAACGAGGGCACGTCGGCGACGACGCCGCACGTGAACGCGCTCGACGGCTTCCACCCGCGCGACGAGGAGCTCAAACACGCGTTCCAGAACGGCGTCACCAGCGTCTCCAGCCGAATGGGGTCGGGCAACGTCATCGGCGGCGTGATCGTCTCGATGAAGACCTACGGCGATCAGGCCGACGAGATGCTGATCAAGGAGGACGGGATGAAGGCCGCGATGGGCGAGAACCCCAAGCGGTTCCACGGCGAGCGTGAGGGGCGCCAGCCCTCGACCCGGCCGGGCGTCGCCGCGACCCTCCGCGAGCAGTTCACCGCGGCCGAGGACTACCTCGACCGCAAGGAGAAAACCGACGAGGACGAGGCGTTCGAACGCGACATCGGGATGGAGAACCTCTCCCGGGTTTTGACGGGCGACCTCCCGCTGCGGGTCCACGCCCACCGCGCCGACGACATCCGGACCGTGTTCCGGATCGCCGACGAGTTCGGCATCGACGACCTCTCGATCGAGCACGCGACCGAGGGCCACACCATGGCCGAGGAGTTCGTCGAGCGCGAGGTGCCCGCGGTCGTCGGCCCCTCGTTCTCCTCCGCCTCGAAGTACGAACTGCGGAACATCACCTTCGAGACGCCGGGCATCCTCCACGACGCCGGCGTGAAAGTCGCGATCCAGACCGACGCGCCGATCCTGCCCCAGCAGCATCTCGACGTCTGTGTCGGCCTCGCGGTGCGTGAGGGGTTCCCCCCGGAGGCCGCACTCGACGCCGTGACCACGAACGCCGCGGAGATTCTCGGCATCGAGGACCGCGTGGGAACGCTCGAACCGGGCACCGACGCCGACGTGGCGGTGTGGGACGGCGAGTTCTGGCGGGTCGACACGCGTACCCAGCACGTGTTCGTCGACGGCGAGCACGTGTTCGACCGCGCGGCCGACGCGACGGACCCCCGCGAGTCGTACGCCTGGTAACGCGTGCAGCTCCCCACCCCCGCCAGGCCGGCGATCGACGACGAGGAGCCGAGCGTCCCGGTCGTCGTCGGGGCGGTGATCGGCGGCGTGTTCTTCGGCGGCGTGGGGGGCGGCGTCGCGTTCCCGACCCTCCCGACGCTGGGGACGGTGCTCGGCATCTCCTCGTTCGTGGTGGGGGCGATCCTCTCGGTCAACCGATTCACGCGCCTCGTGATGGCGACGCCGGCGGGGCAGGTGCTCGACAGCGTCGGCACCCGGAAGCCGATGCTCGTCGGTCTGTTCGTTCAGGGGCTGGTGCCCTTTGGCTACGTGCTGGCGCTCGATCCCGGCCCGGTCCCCCTCTCCAGTGCGGCGATCTTCTTCCTCTCGCGGGCCTGCTGGGGCGTCGGCTCGGCGTTCGTGTTCGTCGGCGCGTTCACCACCGTCACCCACGTCACGACCGCGGAGAACCGCGGGAAGTGGGTGGGGTACATGCGCGGCGGACAGAGCCTCGGCTTCCCGATGGGGCTGATCCTCGGCGGGGTGTTGACGGACCTCTACGGCTACAGCGAGGCGTTCGCGGCGGCCGGCGCCGCCGGCCTGTTCGCCGCCGTCGTCGCGTTCGTCGTCCTCCCGAACGTCCGGGGGAGCGCGACCACGACGCGCCTGCGTGACCTCCCCGCGGTCGTTCGTGCCGACGCGCGCGTGCTCGGGATCGGCACCACCAACCTCTCGGTACGCTTCCTCTACGCGGGGGTCCTGCTCTCGACTGTCGTGCTGTACACCAACGAGTACGACATCTCGGTGGGCTCGCTGGCCGGGACCGGCGTGAGCGGCATCGTGATGGCCGTCTCGGTGCTCGCGATGTCGCTGACGACGCTGGTCGTCGGCCGCCTCTCGGACAGGCTCTCCTCGCGGACCTACACCGTGATCCCCGCGCTGGCGCTGCTCGCGGCCGGGTTCGCGCTGCTCGTCTTCGTCCCGACGGTGGCGGGCATCGTCGTCGGCGTCGCGATGATCGGCGCCGGCGTCGGCGGAACGGGGCCGCCGCTGCTGGCGTACCTCGGTGACATCGCGCCCGGCGAGGACGTGGGGAAGCTCGGCGGCGTCTACAACGTGTTCGGCGACTTGGGCGGGACGATCGGGCCGCTGATCGCGCTCCCGCTGGCCTCCACCATCGGCGTCGGAACGGAGTACCTGATCTGTGCCGGCCTCGCCGTGCTGACGGCGACGATGGTGCTCGCGACACTGGACGGCGACCCCGAACCGCTCCGCTCGCCCGAGGTCGTCCCGGACGACTGAGCACCGTTCGCTTCCCGAGGGCGTTTGCCGCCGCTCGCTTCGCTCGCGGAGTTTTCTCTGTCCCGCTACCGCTGCTCACGGCTCACTCCGCTCGCCGTTCGCTCTCCGAGGGCGTTTGCCGCCGCTCGCTTCGCTCGCGGAGTTTCCCGGCCTCGCAAGCGAGAGTTTAAACCCGGGAGCGCACCCATTCCCACCAGAGCGATGAGCGACCCCGTCCCCGCGATGGCTGAGCGCGCGGCCGCCTGCGCCGACCGACTGCTGGCCGCAGACTCCGTCGTGCTGGCCTCCCACATCGACGCCGACGGGCTCACCAGCGGGGCGATCGCCGCGACCGCGCTGGAGCGGGCCGGGATCCCCTTCGAGACCACCTTCGAGAAGCAGTTGGACGCCGCCGCGATCGACCGGATCGCCGCGACCGACCACGAGGTTGCGCTGTTCACGGACTTCGGCAGCGGTCAGCTCGACGACATCCTTCCCCACCAGCAGGCGGGCGATTTCGACGCCGTCGTCGCGGACCACCACCAGCCGGCGACCGGTGAGGAGGGCGAAGACGATCCCGACATCGACCACCACCTCAACCCCCTGCTGTTCGACATCGACGGCGCTTCCGAACTCTCGGGCGCTGGCGCCACGTACGTGCTCGCCCGTGCGATGGAACCCGAGGGCGTCGACAACCGCGACCTCGCCGCGCTGGCCGTGGTCGGCGCCGTCGGCGACATGCAGGACACCGACGGCGGCCTGGTCGGCGCGAACGAGGGGATCGTCGCCGAGGGCGTCGCGGCCGGCGCGATCGAGGAAGTGACGGACATCTCGCTGTACGGCCGGCAGACGCGGCCGCTCCCGAAGCTCTTGGAGTACGCCAGCGAACTCCGGATCCCGGGGATCTCCGGCGACGAGCAGGGGTCGATCCGGTTCCTCTCCGACCTCGACGTCGACCTGAAAGTCGACGGCGACTGGCGGCGCTGGGTGGATCTCTCCTTCGAGGAGCGCCAGACCGTCGCGAGCGCGCTGATGCGCCACGCCATCTCCCGCGGCGTGCCGCCCGAGCGCGTCAACGGCGTGACGACGACGACGTACGTCCTCTCCGCCGAGGAGGTGGGGACGGAGCTCCGGGACGTGAGCGAGTTCTCGACGGTGCTGAACGCCACCGCGCGCTACGAGCGCGCTGACGTGGGGCTCGCGGTCTGTCTGGGCTACCGCGACGAGGCGCTCGACGAGGCGCGACGGCTCCTCCGGACCCACCGCCGGAACCTCTCGGAGGGGCTGGAGTGGGTGAAAACCGAGGGCGTCGAACACGAGGAGCATCTCCAGTGGTTCGACGCGGGCAGCCACATCCGCGAGACGATTGTCGGCATCATCGCCGGGATGGCGCTGGGGGCGGAGGGGATCCGCCGGGATCAACCCATAATCGCGTTCGCCCAGGAGAACAGCGAGGAGCTGAAAGTGTCGGCACGGGGGAGCGGCTTCCTCGTCCGGGACGGGCTGGATCTCTCGGTCGTGATGTCCGAGGCGGCGGCGGCAGTCGACGGCGGCGGCGGCGGTCACGACGTGGCGGCGGGGGCGACGATCCCCCGGGAGAAGCGGGACGCGTTCCTCGCGGAAGCGGACCGGATCGTCGGCGAGCAGCTCGGCGACTAGGCGCCGATATCCTCGAACAGCTGCCGGTAGTCCTCGGTGTCGAGCTGGTCGGTGATCTGGTCGAGCTCATCGTCGAGCTCGTCGAGCCGTGCGGTCAGCTTCCGGTACTCCTCGCTGTTTTCGAGCGCCTCGCGGGGTTTCTCGGCTTCGAGCGTCGCTCGCTTGGAAGCCAGCGACGCGGTTCGTTGGAGCCGGTCGTCGTACTGGCTCCGGGTTTCGAGGCGGTCGACGGCGTCGAGCAGATCGTTCTGGGAGAGCGGCTTGAGTACGTAGAGGTCGAACCCCATCTCCACGATGTCGAAGTCGGGTTCGACGGCGGTCACCATCCCGACCCGGACGTCGATCTCCCGGTCGCGGATCTCGGCGAGCAGGTCCTCGCCGTGTCCGTCGGGGAGCCGGCGGTCGAGCAGCGCGATGTCGTACCGCTCGTCGACCATCGACGACGCGTCGCCGACGCTGTTCGCGATGTCGACGTCGTACCCCGCGGCGCCGACAGTGCTGGAGTAGAGCTCCGCCACGTCCTGCTCGTCCTCGACGATCAACACCCGCACGTCCGTCGCGTCGTCGGACTGGTCCCGCGCCCCTGACTGGGTGCCCGCCTCACTCATGGTCCTACCCCTTCGGCCGCTTTGAGTTAACTTTACCGTCGTACGGCCGTCGGCGGGTGCCGCGAGGTCGCGTCGGCGACGCCCCGGCCGGCGACCCGGTGGGCTTAATTCCCCCGGCACCGCTACCACACCGTACTCATGGTCGACGTGACCGAGACCGGCGTCGACGGTCTCGACTCTATTCTCAACGGCGGTATCGTCGAGAACTCGACGGTCCTAGTCAGCGGCAACCCCGGCACGGGCAAGAGCATCTTCGGCATCCAGTACCTCCACACCGGGGTGAAACAGTTCGACGAGAAGGGGATCTACATCTCCTTCGAGGAGAACGCCGAGGACATCAGACAGGCCGCGGAGTCGATCGGCTTCGAGGACTGGGGTGAGATGGTCGAGAACGGCGACATCAAGGTGTACGACAAGTCGACGATGCTCCGGGAGGAGGACTTCAACACCGCGATCGACCGCCTGCTGCAGGACTTCGCGGGCACCACGTACGACCGACTGGTGCTCGACTCGCTGACGATGTTTAGCCTCTTCTTCGACGACGAGCAGGAGAACCGCACCTACCTGCTGAAGTTCTCGGACATCCTCAAGAAGAACGGGCTCACCTCGCTGCTGATCAACGAGCAGGGCGCGGTGTTCCCCGAGACCGAGATCGGGCTGGAGAACTTCCTCACCGACGGCAACATCTACTTCATCCAGACGCCGACGGACAACGGCGTGAACCGCTACGTCTGGGTCGCGAAGATGCGAAAACAGGACATCAACACCGACATCTTCCCGATGGAGATCGGCGAGGGCGGGATCACCGTCTACGAGCGGGCTGGTGGCTTCTCGATGATGGGTAACGAGGAGCGACCGCAGTTCTAGCTCTGGGACATCCGCCGCCAGACCTCGTCGAGCTTGTTGGTCACGTCCGAGCGCTGTTCGAGTTCGACGCTCAGCCCGTCCCGGAAGTCGATCGATATCTCGTCGACACAGCGGCGGTACACCTTGATACGCCGGTGTTCCTCCGAGAGCGGCCGGTCGTGGAGTTCGAGCAGGTCCGCCTCCGTCAGCTCCTCGATCCGGCGGTAGCAGGTCGCGATCGGCACGTCGAGCTGGTCGGAGAGCTCCTGTGCGGACTTGGGCTCGTCCGCCGCCTCGAGGATCTCCGGGTTGTACTTGTTCCCGAGCACCTCGATGATCTCGTCCGAGGCCATTCGTTATCGGGAATGAGACGGCGTTTCAAAAACGTACCGCCATTCTCGACGGGGATCGGCCCCCCGTTCGGCGGTTTTCACACGTTCGTTTTCTGTCACGTTCTGAATCAGTTCTGAGAACTGGCTACTCCTCGGTGATCGTGCGGTCCTTCTCGTCGATCTCGCCGCGGTAGAGTTTCGCCCCGTCCTGGGCGACCTGCCGGGCGAGCACGGCGCACTTGATGCGCATCGGCGAGATGTCGACGCCGAGGAGGTCGACGATGTCGTCGGTGTCCATCTCGTAGAGCTCCTCGATGCTCGTGCCGGGGAGCTCTTGGGTCAGCAGCGACGCCGCGGCTTGTGAGATCGCACAGCCGTCGCCGCTGAAGGAGACCGCCTCGATCGTCTCGTCGTCGTCGGCCAGCTTCACGTCGACCTGGATGGTGTCCCCACATGAGGGGTTCTCCCCGACGTGGGAGAAGTCCGGGTCGGGCATCTCCCCGTAGTTGCGGGGGTTCTTGTAGTGGTCGAGGATCTGCTGGCGGTACATGTCCGAGCCACTCATGGCTCGAAACAGACGGTTTTCGGGGAAAAGGGTTCCGGGCTATTGGGTCGCTTGAAAGTTGATGGTGTCGTGGGTTGGCGTCGCTTCTGGACTGCTGTTTCGGCTGACTTCATTACCGAAAACGTTGAGCTTCTGAACAGGACGAGCAACACCGCCGTGAAAGCCCCTGCCCGCTCCGGTCGGGGGCTTCGCTGTGCTCCTCGCTCGCTACGCTCGCTCCGGTGCTTACGTCGGCCGTCTTCCCGGAGCGGGCAGCCCCTTTCAGTCCCGCCCCGACCGCACAGCCCACGAGCCTCCCCAGCCGACTCCTTCCCTCACTACGTTCGGTCAGTCGTCCCTCGCACTCGGGGCGTGCACGGAGGCACGCCCGCTTCGCGCCACCGCCCCAGTATCAGCAGCGATTACGCGAACAGTTCTCGCGCGGTGTCGACGGCCTCGATCAGCTCGTCGATCTCCTCCTCGCGGTTGTAGAGGTAGAACGAGGCGCGCGTCGAGGCGGGGACGCCGAGCACGTCGTGCAGCGGCTGGGTGCAGTGGTCGCCCGCGCGGACCGCCACGCCGTGGTCGTCGAGGATCGAGGAGAGGTCGTGAGCGTGGACACCGTCGAGGTTGAACCCCACGAGCCCGCCGCGCTCCTCGCGCGGCCCGTAGATCTCGACGTCGTCGAACTCGCTCAGGCGGTCGTAGGCGTACCGCGCGAGTTCGGTCTCGTGCTGTTCGATCGCGTCCATCCCCACGTCTTCGAGGTAGTCGATCGCGGCGGTGAGGCCCACGGCCTCGGCGATCGGCGGCGTGCCGGCCTCGAACTTCCAGGGGAGATCCTCCCACGTCGAGTTCTCGAACTCCACGCGGCGGATCATCGCGCCGCCGACGAGGAACGGCGGGAGCTCTTCTAAGAGCGCTTCCTTCCCGTACAGCACGCCGATCCCCGTCGGGCCGAGCATCTTGTGGCCCGAGAACGCGTAGAAGTCCGCGTCGATCGCGCCCACGTCGACCGGACGCGTGGGGACGGCCTGCGCGCCGTCGATGAACGAGAGCGCGCCGTGCTCGTGCGCGATGTCGGTGATCTCGGAGACGGGGTTGATCGTCCCGAGCGTGTTCGAGACGTGGACCGTGCTGACCATCGCGGTGTCGTCGTCGACCTTCTCCCGGAGGTCGTCCATGTCGAGGCGGCCGTCGTCGTCGATCTCGACGTACCGGATCTCCGCGCCCTGCTTCTCACAGAGCTGCTGCCACGTGACGAGCGAGGCGTGGTGCTCCATCTGCGTGGTGACGACGTTCTCGCCGGGTTCGAGTTCGGTCAGCCCCCACGTGTAGGCGACGAGGTTGAACGCCTCGGTGGTGTTCTTGGTGAACACGATCTCCTCGCGGCCGTCGGCGCCGACGAACTCGGCGGCGCGATCGTGGGCCTCCTCGTACGCGACGGAGGCCTCCTGACTCAGGCTGTGGATGCCGCGGTGGACGTTGGAGTTGTACTGGTAGTAGAACTCCGTCATCGCCTCGACGACCTGCTCCGGCGTGTGGCTGGTCGCGGCGTTGTCGAGGTAGTACAGCGGCGTGTCGTCGTTCTCGTCGGGGCCGGGGACGGTCACGTCGCCGCCGACTTTCCGGTCGAGGATCGGGAAGTCCTCGCGGATCGCGTCGACGTCGAGCGCCGGCGAATCGTGGGTAGCCATTACGTGATACGTGGTGCTGGAGGACCAACACCCCTTCGGTAGCGGGACCGGGAAACGTCGCGAGCGAAGCGAGCGACGGTAAACGGTCCCGAAGCGGGCGGGGAGCGGAGCGACCCGCGAGCCGCGGTAACAGGGGTGGGACGTGTCGCGAACGGAGCACGGCTCGAAGCCGGTCACTCGAAGCGGGAGCTTCGACTCCGTTGAAACCGACGGCTCGTGACAAGTTCGGAGTGCGTTGGTAAGTACAGTCTGACTCATATAATGTATATCAATATATCCGTAGATTTTCCAAATTTTGTGCAACAGTATTATATATCATGATCTTAATTGTGTATTATGGAGTACGAAATACACCTCTACGCTAGTAAAAAAATTGCAAGACTATTGCGAATCCTATCGTGGGAATGCAACTCAGGCAATTGATCGGATCGCCACTTATCTAAGAGGAGGGTATGGTAGGATGGATGGCCATTATGCTGACATTACTGTGAAGAGTGATGTCGTCAATGCACCAACCCAACAATATGGGGAATCTTTCACCACAAATCACCCGTGCGCAGGATTTCAGAAGTCATATAGCGGACTATTGGGATGGTGGATAGATCTGGCAGGCTGTGAGGGATACAACGATGCCGATTTCTGCAACATGCTTGTGACCGCAGCAACTACGGACACTGGTGAACCGTATATTGGCGGTGGGGTGACTGATAATGACAACTTCGCTGTTGCTATAACGGGAATAAAAGCTGCACAGGTTCCATCTTCATATCAAGACTATGGGATGGGTGGAGAATTCAAGGCAGTCCGCACAGCACATCACGAGCTGGGCCATATGATGATGGGAGACGTTGATAACTCACATAACTTCGGAGAAACATTTGAGCATAATACCTCTGATCATTACATGACTCCAATGTACGTACAGGTTCCCAACGGGTATAATACTTGTAATAAAGCACAGAGCCTTCAAGGGAATCGAGGTTGGGAACAAAAATGGTCAGGTTGCTGTGAGGCGGAGTGGTAACTATGAGTAATAATACTAAACTCACTCGAAGAGCGGTACTAGGATCGGCCAGTGGAGCGTTCCTCTACAGTTCCACGGGGGCTGTATCTGCTGAAGTATATGGGAACAAGGGCAAATCACCAGACCATAGTATTCCTCATGATGTCTCGTTAGTCAATAATGGAATGAATAAATATAAATTAATATTTACTCTTACTGATCCAGAAACCAGTGAAATCGTTTATGAACGTCAGGTTGTTCTACCCGGATTAAATGACGATTCAAGAGATAATTCACAATCAGTAGAAAAGAAAATAAATATTGATGTCTCAACTGGAAAAGAATATACTGTTACCTTGAAGAATAACAATGGTGCGTCCGAGACGCGGCAATGGTACATCCCGGAAGAGGGAACTAGACACGTATCCCTTTCTTCATCTATTTCTCCTAGTGAAGAAATTAACTTTGTGAATAGAGTGGTTTAAGTTTAAGTACTTCGGAATAGTATATTGTTTCAAATGGAAAGACGCGCGTTTTTACGGTATTCACTTAGTGTTTCCGTAATATCACTTATTAGTGGATGCACGAGGAACTCAAAGAATACAAAAGAGGATACCAGTACTAAGACACAACCAGGACCGACACCGATGCCTAAAACATTTCTTCTAGAGATTAATAACATCTCGCAGGAAAGTATCCCTATTCACGTAAGATTGTCCGACAATCAAAATGACGTGATATATTCTAAAGAGATATCATTAGATCCTCGGGCGAGAATAAACTTGAAACCGTATCGGAACGGGGAAACTATGACATTAAAAATCAGCCACGAGAATAATGTTTTATTCAACAGAGAAGTAGAGCCGTTTGAGGGGTACAATATAAAATTGCTATCGGAGTCCGAAGTAGAGGTGGAGCATAAAATCAGTTAGTACACCGACCAAGCGACTGTTTCATCGTTCTGGTGTCGAACTAATACGGTTCGACAAAGCCAGAGCCGCCTAAATCTGCAACAGCTGTGCGTGCCGGGTCTCCCCGACCTCCAGCACCGACGCCTCGTCGATGAGCCCGGCCTCGACGGCGACGCCGACCGACTCCTCCCCGACGAGGTTCGCGACCGACGCACGGCGCAGCCCCTCGATCACGGCCTCGGCGTCGGCCTCGACGGCGTTCTCGCCGCCGTAGAACGACTCCTCGACCGTCAGCGAGATCTCGCCGTCCTCGAACGTTTCCCCGAGAAGCTCGGGGTCACAGACGGAGACGAGCAGCCCGCGTTCGGTCTCGCGTTCGCGGAGGAGCATCAGAACTCTTCGACCATCTGCTGCTCGGCCTCCTCGCGCATCTCCTCGGCGCGCTGGCGGACCTCCTCCGCCTCCTCCTCGCGGCCCACTTCCTCGAGCGCGCGGACCTTCTCCTCGAGCACCTCGGCGTTACTCATTCCGAGGCGCTGGGCGTTCTCGAAGCAGTCGACGGCGTCTTCGGCGAGCCCGCGTTCGAGCATGAAGAAGCCGCGGTTGTACCACGCCTGCGCGAAGCGCGGGTCGATCTCGACCGCGTTCTCGGCGTGGCGCAGCGCCTCCTCGCTCTGCCCGAACTCCCAGAGCGCGTAGGCGAGGTTCGTCTCGGCGGTGGCGGCGTGCTCGGAGTCGTCGTCGATGTCGATCGCCTCCTTGTACGCGCCGATGGCCTCGTCGTACTCCTCCAGTTCCGCGTGGGCGGCGCCCTTGTTGACCCAGGCCTCCTGCTCCGTGTGGGGGTCCTCGGCGTACTGCGCGGCGCGATCGAACGTCTCGGTGGCCTCCTCGAAACGGTTGATCTTCGTGTAGGAGACGCCCACGTCGATGAGCTGGTCGACGTCAACCTCGTCTTTCGCGATGTTGCGCTCGTCGAGCAGGTCCGCGAGCACGCGGGTGTCGACAGGGTCGACCTCGCCGGGGTCGACTTTCAGTTCGGGCGGGTCGATGTCGAACTCCTCGAACTCGTCGGGGAGCCCCTGACCCTCCGAGAACTGGTGATCGCGGTCCTCACGGGGGTTATCACTCATTACCCGGAGTTCGCGGTCGTCGGGGGTAAGGGTTACGCGTCCGACCCCAACGCTTAGTCCTCACCGGGACCTGCCACCCCGGTATGCGCCTGTTCTTCGCGATCGACCTCCCCGACGGTCTCCGGGAGCCGTTCGCCGCGATACAGGACGACTTCGCGGCCGCCGAGGGGCTCAGCTTCACCGACCCCGAGCAGGCTCACCTGACGATGAAGTTCCTCGGGGAGGTGCCGACCGAGGACGAAGCGGACGACGAGCCGACCGTCGCCGACGCGAAAGCCGCCGGCGCAGCCGCGATCGACGCCGCGGATCTCTCGCCGTTTGAACTGGAAGTGGGCGGCCTCGGCGCGTTCCCCTCCGCGGAGTACATCTCGGTGGTCTGGGCGGGCGTCTGCGACGGCGCCGCCGACCTCGAAGCGCTGGCCGCCGCACTCGAAACCGAGGCCACCGACCGAGGGTTCGAGGACGCGGACAACCCCTTCACGCCCCACGTCACGCTCGCCCGCATGAACGACGCTCGCGGGAAGGATCTCGTTCAGGACCGCCTCCGGAACACCGACCCCACGGTGGGTCGCTTCACCGCCGAGGAACTCCGCCTGAAGCGCTCGATCCTCGGCGACGACGGCGCGGACCACGAGACGATCGCACGCTTCCCGCTCTGAGACCCGTGCTACCTTCTGTCCTTCCGCACGCAACAGTTATCTCCGCTGACAGCGAAGTACGGGTATGGAACTCAGTAACGTTCAGCAGTACGCGGGCGACCGCGGCGTCGACAGCGAAATGGCCGTCGACGAGCTTCGGCGACGCTACGCCGCGCTCCGGGCCCGAGCCGCCGACAGCGAGGAGGCCGCCGCCGCGCGCCACCGGCTGGCCGAGCGGACGATCGACCTCACCGAGGAGTACTTCCCGGAAGAAGTCGCCGCGCGACGCCGAAGAGTCGCTGCCGCGGGGTTCGCTGCCGGCCTCGTCGTCGGGGGCGCCGCGGGCGCGATGCTCCGCCGGTAGAACGAACTGACCTACGCCGAATCCACGTCGACCGCCGCGTCGACGGCCTCGAACGCCGTCTCACACGGCGGCCCGTCCGCGAACTCGAACCTGACTTCTCCGTCGTCACCGAGCGAGAGCAGCGACGCCGACACCGTCCCGTAGCCGTTCTGGTGGACACAGACGCCGTAGTCGTGATCGCCGAGCACTGCCGACGCACGGTCGAGCCACGCGTCGCTCCTCTCGTCGGTTTCGGGGAGCAGCGCCGTCCGGACGGCCGCGGCGTCCTCGGCCTGTGCATGCCCGCGTTCGGCGGCCGAGGCCGGGATGGCGGGCGCGTCGCTGGCGCCGACGTTGACGACGACGTGGACGCCGGGCTCCAGTTCGCGGACCAGCAGTCGGCCGTCCCACTCCAGCAGGTACGCCGCGTCGGCGTCGGCGAGCACGAGGTTGAACCCCGCGTACTCGTCGGCCTCGACGGCGTTCTCGATCATCTCGGCCGCGTCCTCGGCGGACTGCTCCCCCAGCGCGTCGCGAACGAGTAGGCCACGGGAGCGCTCGCCCGCGAGGTCGGTGTCGGTCCAGCGGTTCGTGATCCCGACGAACAGGCCGGCGTCGTTGTACCCCAGCCACGTCCCGCCGGCTTCCGCGTCGCGGGGCGCGACCACGGTCGGCGTCCCCTCGATCTGCGTGGGCGGCTCGGACGGCCGGTCACGTTGCTCGTCGCGGTTCGCGGCCACGGCTACGGGCGCGTCGTCGAACACCTGCCAAGCGAGCGTCAGCGTACACACGGGACCGAGTAGGCGCGGGCGGTGTTTAAGCCCCCGGCGTCCCATCTCCCGAGGAATGCTCGAAGGCGTCAACGTCGCGCTCGGTGTCACCGGCAGCATCGCGGCGGTCAAGGTCGTCGAACTCGCCCACGAACTCCGCCGGCAGGGCGCCGAGGTCCGCGGCGTGCTGACCGAGAGCGCACAGGGGATCGTCCACCCGTGGGCGGTGGAGTTCGCGACCGGCCACGAGCCGATCACCGAGCTCACCGGGGGGGTCGAGCACGTCGAGCTCTGCGGTCGCGACGGCTGGGCGGACGTGCTCCTGCTCGCGCCCTGTACCGCCAACACCGTCGGGAAGATCGCCGCCGCGGTCGACGACTCGCCGGTCACGACGACCGCGACGACCGCCATCGGCGCGGACGTGCCGGTCGTGATCGCCCCCGCGATGCACGAACCGATGTACGACCACCCGGGCGTGCTGGACGCGATCGACCGCGTCGAATCGTGGGGCGTCGAGTTCGTCGACCCGCGGATCGAGGAAGGCAAAGCAAAAATCGCGACCGAAGAGGCGATCGTCACCGAGGTCGCCCGCGCGACGACACCCGGCTCCCTCGCCGACCAGCACGTCGTCGTCACCGCCGGCGCGACCAGCGAGCCGATCGATCCGATCCGAACGATCACCAACCGCGCGTCGGGGAAGACCGGCCGCGCGGTCGCGAAGGCGTGCTACGTCCGGGGCGCGGACGTGACGCTGGTCCACGACGGCGACGACGTGCCCTACGCCGCAGTCCGGCAGGTCGAACGCGCGGCGACGATGCGCGACGCCGTGCTGGAGACGCTCTCTGTCGGCGGCGACGCGCTGATCTCCGCGGCGGCGATCTCGGACTTCACCGTCGACGCGGCCCCCGAGAAGATCAAGTCCGGCGAGGAGCGCACGCTGACGCTGACGCCGGCGCCGAAGCTGATCGACGACGTTCGGGAGTCGTACCCCGACCTCCCGATCGTCGGCTTCAAAGCCGAGACCGCCGGCGAGGACGAGGGACTGGTCGCCGAGGCGCGGCGGATCATCGATCGCGCCGAGCTCTCGTTCGTCGTCGCCAACGACGCGAGCGTGATGGGCGCCGACGAGACGCGCGCGTTGCTGGTGCGCGGCGAGGGGTACACGGAGTTCACCGGCAGCAAGCCGGAACTGGGGGCGTGGGTGGCCGAAGAGTTGGCGGACGTTCTCGAAAACGAGTAGGCCGCTACTCCCGGCGCCGGTCTCCGTGACCGACGCCGGCTCCTATCGCCGGCGTCCGCCGTGCCCGGGATAGTCGCGCTCGAACCGCTCCCCGATCTCCTCGCCGGAGATCTCCACGATCACCGGGCGGCCGTGCGGGCAGGCGTAGGGGTTCTCGCAGCCGTCCAGCGCCGACAGCAGCTCGCTCACGGACCCCTCAGTCAGCGACGTGTTGCCCGTCACCGACGGGTAGCACGCCAGATCCGCGAGTAGCTCGTCGACCGCGTCGTCGACCGCCGCCTCGTCGTCGCCCGCGGCGACGAACGCCGAGAGGCTGTCCCGCAGGAGCCCGGGGTCGAGCGTCGCATCGAACACCGCCGGGACCGCGGTCACTTCCACGGTACGGTCGTCGACTCGCTCGGCCTCGAACCCCATCGTCCCCAGCGCGTCGGCGTGGCTCGCGAACAGTTCGGCTTCGCGAGCGGTGAGTTCGATCGTCACCGGCGACGCCAGCGCCTGACTCGCCATCCCGCCGTCGAACTCCCGCTGGAGGCGCTCGTAGTTCACGCGCTCGTCGGCGGCGTGCTGGTCGATCAACACCAGCCCGCTGTCGGTCTCCGCGACGACGTAGGTGTCCTGTAGCTGCCCGAGCACCCGCAGCGTCGGCAGCGAGTCGAACTCGCCGCCGGCCTCCGCGGTCCCGCCGCCCAGCGCCTGCTGGGTCGCCGTGGCGAAGGACTGACCGTCGTCCGGCGTTCGGGCGGACTCCGTCCGTGACTGCTCAGCCGGTCCGGAGTCTGCCCGACCGTGCGAGGAGTCGAGGACATCCGAGGGGCCGGCCGCGTCCGGCGTGTCGTCGCGGGCGCTTCGATCCCGACTACCCGGCCGCGAACGCGATTCCCCGGCCGACGCCGAGGAGCCCCCGGAGAGGTCGACCGACCAGTCGTCCGCCTCGTCGTTCGCCGGATCGGTGGTCGGCGCTGCCTCGTCGAGATTGTCCGTTTCCGACCCGTCCTGCCAGTCCTCGATATCGGTTTCGACCGACTCGGTGCGGGTCGACGCGTCGTCTCGGACACCGTCCGAGGCGGCTGTCGAGCTTGTCGACGGCTCGCCCCCCGACTGCGGCTCACTCGGGGTGTCGTCGGCGACGCGCCGGCCCGTCCCGTGGTCGGAGCCAGTACGACTGTCGGATGGGTCTCGATCGCCGACACCGCTCGCTTCCTCGTGGCGCGTGCCGGCGCCGCCGACGGCCTCCTCGTCGTCAGCGCCGGGGCGGACCGGCGTCTCCGCGGCCTGTGAGCGCCCGCGGGGCGCGGAGGTGCGGATCAGCCCCTCGGCGAGCAGCGCGTCCTCCACGGCCTCGCTCACCGCGTCCCGGACGCCCGCCTCGTCGTCGAAGCGGACCTCCAGCTTCCGCGGGTGGACGTTCACGTCGACGGTCGCGGGGTCGAGCTCGACGAAGAGGACGGCGAACGGGTAGCGGTCCGGGGCCAACTGCCCGCCGTAGGCGTCGAGCACCGCCTCACGGAGTGCCGAGGCGGTGACGTAGCGGTCGTTGATAAACGTCGAGAGGTACTCCCGGCCCGCGCGGGTGGTCTCGGGGTGAGAGACGAGCCCCTGCACGGAGTGGACGGGGGCGTCGTCGTCCGCCGCGGACCACTCCACGTCGACCATCGACTCCGCCACCTCGCGGCCGTACACCGAGAGCACCGTCGACCGGAGGTTCCCGGTGCCGTCGGTCGCGAACACCTCGCGGTCGTCATGCTCCAGCGAGACGGCGACGCCGGGGTTTGCCAGCGCGTACTGCGTCGCGACGGTGTTGACGTGGTCGAACTCCGTCGCGTCGGTTTTGAGGAACTTCCGCCGGGCGGGGACGTTGTAGAACAGGTCTTCGACCTCGACGACGGTCCCCTCGGGGCAGCCCGCCGGTTCGGGCTCGCCGATGTCGCCGCCCGTGACGGTGAGTTCGTGACCCATCTCGCCGCCGCGGGGCTTCGAACGGACCGTCGTCCGGGAGACCGCGCCGATCGCTGCGAGCGCTTCACCGCGGAAGCCGAGCGTCCCCACGCCGGCTTCGAGGTCGCCGATGTCGCCGATCTTGGAAGTGTGGTGGTCCCGGACCGCGAGGTCGAGCGCCTCGGCGGTCATACCGACGCCGTCGTCGCGGACGCGGATGCCGTCCTTCCCGCCGCGCTCGACCGCGATCGAGACCCGGTCGGCGTCGGCGTCGATGCTGTTCTCGACGAGCTCCTTGACGACGGAGGCGGGACGCTCGACCACCTCGCCGGCGGCGATGCGCTGGACCGTCTCGTCGTCGAGCGCGGTGATGGTCGGCGTGTCGTCGGCCATGGTCAGAACACCGCCCGCTCGATCGCGTCCTTCTGCGTGCTGTTCAGGTCGCGTTCGACGGCCTCCTCGGGATCGAGCCACACCGCCCGGACGTGATCGCCCGCGAGCGTCACGCTCTCGGTCGGGCTGTGGGCCCGGTAGATAGTGGCGAACGCGCCGCCCCCGTCGATCTCCCAGGCGGTGCTCAGCACGGGCTCGTCGACGTCGATGTCGAGCCCGGTGGTCTCCCGGATCGCGCGTTTCAGCCCCGGGACCGGCTGCTCGCCGACCCGGAGCTGCCCGCCGGGGAGCTCCCAGACGCCGTCCTCGTTCTCCAGCAACAGCAGGCGGCGCTCGGGCTCGGGGCCGAGCAGCACCGCCTTCTGGGTGACCGCGAACCGGCGGCTCACGGTCGATCCCCCGCGTCGACTCGCTGTGCGTGCATGGAGACACCCACAGGGCGCGGGACAAAGAACGATGCGCTCACTCGTCGAGATCAGTCGGCCGGCGCGGCTGACAGCGTGCCGCGCCGATCAATCCTCCAACCGCGACTGCCACTCCTCGACGCGCTGCATCAGTTCGATCGGCGAGATCTCCGCGACGTTGGTCCCGTCGAGCTCGTCGAGCACGTCGGCGGCCTCGGGATCGACCGCCTCGCCCTCAACGCTCCCGCCGCCGTCGCCGACGGTTTCCGGGGTCGCGTCGGCCGCTTCGGTACTCGGATCGTCGGCGCTCGGCGCGCCCCCGAAGCTCCCCGAACTCAGGTCGAACACCGCCTGTTTCGTCTCGCCGTCGCCGCCGGAGCCGCGGGCCTCGATCGCTTTCTCCTCGCGCAGGCGGTCGAGCACGTCGCCCGCGCGGTCGACTACTGGGCCGGGAACGCCCGCGAGATCGGCGACATGGATCCCGTAGGAACGGTCGGTCGGGCCGTCTCGAACCGTGCGGAGGAACGTCACGTCGTTCTCCTCGCCCGGTTCGCCGTCGACCGCGACGTGGACGTTCGCGACGCCCGCCAAGTGGTCCGCGAGCGTCGTGAGTTCGTGGTAGTGTGTGGCAAACAGCGTCTTCGCCCGGACCTCGTTGTGGAGGTACTCGGTTGCCGCCCACGCGATCGAGATCCCGTCGTACGTCGCCGTCCCGCGGCCCACCTCGTCCAGAATGACGAGCGAGTCCTCCGTCGCGGAGTGGAGGATGTTGCTGAGCTCCTGCATCTCGACCATGAACGTCGAGCGACCCTGTGCGAGCTCGTCCAGCGCGCCGACGCGGGTGTAGATCCCGTCGACGAGGCCGACCTCGGCGGCGCTGGCGGGGACGAAGCTCCCGGCTTGTGCGAGCAGGGTGATCAGTGCGGCCTGTCGCATGTACGTCGACTTCCCACTCATGTTCGGCCCCGTGACGATCAGGAACCGCCGGTCGCGGTCGAGATGCAGATCGTTGGGAACGAACTCCGTGGTGGTCTCGACGACGGGGTGCCGGCCGGCCTCGACGTGTAGCGCGTCGCCGTCGGTGAGTTCGGGCCGGGTCCAGTCGTTGCGCGCGGCGTGATCCGCCAGCGAGGCCAGCGCGTCGACCTCGGCGATGGCGCGCCCGGCGTCCTGCAGGAGTTCGGCGTGGGCGGCGACGCGCTCGCGGAGCGCCTCGAACAGCTCGTACTCCAACTCCCCGCGAGCCTCCTCGACGCGCATGATCTCGCGTTCCTTCTCCTCCAGTTCCTCGGTGACGAACCGCTTGGAGTTCTTGAGCGTCTTCACCTCGCGGTAGTGTTCGGGCACCTGATCGGCGACGCTCTTGCCCACTTGGATGTAGTAGCCGTCGGTCTTGTTCCGGTCGACGGTGACGTGAGAGAGCCCGTGCTGGCGCTTCTCGCGGTCGGCGAGCGTGTCGAGGAACTGCTCTAACTCCTCGTGGCGCTCGATCAGCTCGTCCAGTTCGTCGTCGTACCCCTCGCGGAAGATGCCGCCCTGCGTGACGGTTTTCGGCGGGTCGCCACGGATCGCCGCGTCCAGTTCGTCCCGGAGGTCGGCGGCGGTCGCGCGGTCGGGCTTCGCGAGCACGTCCGGCAGCGGCGAGGTCGCGAGCGGCGTGTCCTCGATGGCGTCTTCGAGCGCGGGCAGCACCGCGAGGGTCTGGGTTACCGCGAGCAGGTCGCCGGCGTCGGCGGAGCCGGAGGCGGCCCGCGACGCCAGACGTTCGAGATCGTACGCGTCGTCGAGGCAGTCCCGCAGGCCTTCCCGGGCCAGCGCCGCGCTCGCGAGCGCCTCGACGGCGTCGTGGCGGCGCGCGAGCAGTTCCTGATCGCGTCGGGGGCGGGTGAGCCACTCCCGGAGCAGGCGGCGACCGGGCGAGGAGACGGTGGCGTCGATGGTGTCGAACAGCGACCCCTCGCTGCCGCCCTGCATCGTCTCGACCAGTTCGAGGTTGCGCTGCGTGGTCGCGTCAAGGTCGAGGTGGTCGTCCGGGCGGTAGTGCTGGAGCCGGCTCATCGCCGCTGAGACGCCGAGACCGGTGTCCTCGACGTACGCGAGGATCGCGCCCGCGGCCTGTACCGCGGGGGAGTCCTCGTCGAGGCCGATGCTCTCAAGCGTCGACTCGCCGAACCGCTCGCGGACGCGGTGGCGCGCACGACCGGGCCCGAACTCGTCGCTCGGGCGCAGCGTGTGGGTGGCGTCGAGGCGTTCCTGCAGTCGCGAGAGCAGGGGATCGTCGTTCCGCACGTCGGGGCCGGGGAGGAGCTCGGTGGGCGAGAAGCGGTACAGTTCGGCGCTCGCGGCGTCGGCGCCGTCGACGGCCGTGACGAGGAAGCGGCCCGTGGTGATGTCGGCGAACGCGAGGCCGTACTCGCCGGATTTGCCTTCCACGACCGCCGCGAGGTACTGCGCGTCGTCGTCGGTCGTCTCGACGAGCGTGCCCGGCGACGCGAGCCGGGTGATCTCGCGGTACTTCGAGCCGTCCTCGGCGTCGAACTGGTCGGCGACCGCCACTCGATAGCCGCGCTCGACCAGCGCGGTCAGGTAGGGGGTGAGCTCCGAGAGCGGGACCCCCGCCATCGGGTAGGAGGAGCCGTGGGAGGACTTCTGGGAGATCGTGAGGTCGAGCTCGTCGGCGACGGTCTCGGCGTCGTCGGCGAACAGCTCGTAGAAGTCGCCACACTGCATCATCAGCAGATCCGCGTCGGTCTCGGCCTTCAGAGAGAGGAACTCCTCGACGATTCCCTGCGACATGGAGGTGTCTCGGTGGGTCCGTGGCTAAAGCCCTGCGGGTCGCTGGCAGTCGTCGTTTCGATCGGCGATAAACGGATCCGCCGTGGGTGACCGGCCACGTCTGGCCGACCGCACGGCGATGCGCGCATCGCCGCGGTGCCACCCCGATAAGGCCCCTACCCCGAACCGGGGCGGCATCGCGACACCCGACCGAACGGAGTCGAGGTATAAGTGTTTCGTGGGAACCGGGCGATCAGCCCTCGATCAGGCGCTCAAGCTGCTCGGGCGGCACCGCGCCGCGGGCGGCGTGACCGTCGGCGGCGAACGTCGGCACGCCGGTGACGCCGCGGTCCCGGGCGGTCTGGAACTGCGCTTCGAGCCGATCGGCCCGCTCCTCGTCGGTGGCCGCCTCGCGAATCTCCTCGCTATCGAGACCGACCGACTCGGCCACGTCGGCGATCACGTCGGTGTCGCCGATGTCGCGGTGATCGTCCCAGAACGCTTCGAACAGCGCGTCGTCGAACGCCTCGAACTGCTCGGGCTGCTCCTCGCGGACGTAGAACGCGGCCTGCTGGGCGTTCCAGGAGTCGGTGTCGGGTACTGCGTCGATGTCGAGAGCCACGTCGTACTGCTCGCTCAGGCGCTCGACGTTCTCCCGAACCTGCTCGAAGTACGCCTCGTCTTTCCCGTCGTCGACGTCCTCCCGGATCTCACGGTTCTCGTCGCGCTTGTGCCCTCGGAGGTCGAAGGGATGCCACTCCACCGCCAGCGGCGCGTCCCGACCTTCGCGGTACTGTGCCAGCGACGCGCGACCCAGATAGCAGAACGGACAGACGTAGTCGCTGAACACTACTACCTCGTCGGCCTCGGCGTCGGTGTCAGCGACGCCCTCGGATTCGGACATACCGTTTCCAGACGTTGAGCCCGGAAAAGCACCGGGGTAGCGGTCCCTGCGGGAGCCCAACGAGACAAGCTCGTTCGGGGGACTCCACTCGCCGATCCCGACTCGCGATCCGGGCGCCGAAGCTTCAAGCACGCCCCCGCCGACCCCCCGCGCATGGACACGCTCGTTACGAACGGGACGCTGCTCACGATGCGCGGAGAGCGGCTCGGAATCGTCGACGATGGGGTCGTCGCGATCGACGACGGCCGGATCAGCTACGTCGGCCCGGCGAGAGAGGGGCCGGAGCCGAGCGACGCAAACGACCACGTCGACGCGGGGGGTGGCGTCGTGATGCCCGGGCTGGTGAACGCCCACACCCACATGGCCCACACGCTCCTCCGCGGCGGCGCACAGGACGTGCCCGAGATCGAGTGGATGAACCGGGCGCTCGGCCCGCTGTCGGCTCACGCCGACGAGGGCGACCGCGTCGCCGGGGCGCGACTGGGCGTGCTGGAGGCAGTCCGCGCCGGCGCGACGACGATCTGTGAGTACGCGGGCGAGGTGGGGACGCTCGTCGAGGCGGTGTACCAGCCTCTCGGCGTCGACGTGGTCGCCGTCGAGACGATCAACGAGGTGCCCGACGAGCGCGGCGATCTCGGACCCAGAGAGCTCTACCCGTTCGATCGCGAGCAGGGGGAAGAAGCCCTCGCGCGGGCGGACCGCCTGTTCGAGGATTTCGGCGGCGACCCGCTCGTGACGCCCGCCTACGGTCCGCAGGCGCTGGATATGGTGTCGCCGGAGCTTCTCCAGACGGTCCAGCAGCACGCTCACGAGCGCGGCGCGAAGCTCCACCTCCACACCGCGCAGGGCGAGCGGGAGGCGATCCAGATCGAGGAACGCTACGGCGACGACGAGTCGACGGTGTCGGTGCTCGACGACCTCGGCATCGTCGACGACTCGCTCGTGGCGGTGCACTGCCACGGCGCGACGCCGGCGGAGCGCGAACGGCTGGCCGAGGCGGGTGCGGCGATGCTCGGCTGCCCCTCCTCGATCGCGGCGATCGACGGGATCGTGCCCCCCATCGCGGAGTTCCGGGAGTACGGCGCCGCGGTCGGGATCGGCACCGATCAGGCGCCCGGACCGGGCCACCACTCGATGGTCCGCGAGGCCCGGACCGCGGCGACGCTGTCGAAAGTCGAGCGAACCGATCCGACCGCGCTCACCGCGCCCGAGGCGCTGCGGCTCGCGACCGTCGGTGGCGCCGAGGCGCTGGGGATCGACGACGAAGTGGGAACGCTCGAAGCGGGAACGCGGGCGGACCTGCTCGTCGTGGAGACCGACCAGCTCTCGACGGCGCCCGCGGTCGAGTCGCCGCTGCATACGGCGGTCCCGAACCTCGTCTACTCGACGACCGGTCGGGAGGTCCGGGACGTGTTCGTCGCCGGCGAGGCGGTCCTGCGGAACGGGGCGTTCGTCGACGCCGACCCCGAGGCGGCCGTCGCGGACGCCACCGAGCGGGCGCGGGCGCTGTACGAGCGTGCGAGCGAGGACTGGCGCGCCGCGGACTCAGACCTCGTCGCCGCCGTCGACGACGGCTGGCTCTGATCTGGGCGGTCCGGGCGGTCAGTGACCGTGACCGTCGTCGGTCGTCGACTCCCCGTCCTCGGGCTCGCTGTGGCCCGAGAGCGGCCCCAGCCCCGACGCGGGGTCGAACCCGTCGACTGGCGTGACGGAGTAGTCGACAGTGAGCGTGTCCCGGGTCGCCCGGATCTTGCCGACGAACGCCGACACCTCCTCCAGCGTCCCCTCCAGTACGAACAGTTCCATGCAGTGATGTTCACCGACGTGGGAGTGGAAGTTCGAGGCCACCAGCCCCTCGTGCTCGTGGCGTAGCTGCATCATTCGCTCCTCGACGCTCGTGGTCTCGTACTCGAAGAGGACGGTGACGACGGCCATGAGGTCGCGGTCCTCCAGCCGGCGATCCTCGAACTCGCCCAGCAGGTTCCGGGCGGCCTCGCGGATCACCTCGCTGCGGCCCGTGTAGCCGTGTTCCTCGGAGAACGTGTCGATCCGTTCGAGCAGTTCCTCGGGCATCGAGACGCTGACGACGGTCATGTAGCAACCGAGGCGCCTCTCGTTAATAATGATTAGTAGTCCCCGCGTGTGCCGACCCGAACGCGTATCCGGGGCGGTGCCGAAGCGCCGCCGATGCTCGTGGTTCACGCGACGTTCCCGATCGACCCGGAACAGCGCGAGGAAGCGCTCGCACGCGCCGCCGAACTCGTCTCGGAGACGCGGAAAGAGCCCGGCGTGATCGAGTACAGCGCCGTGACCGATCTGGTGGAGTCGGATCTCCTGCGGTTCGTGGAGGTGTACGAGGACGAGGCGGCGTTCGCGGCCCACGTCGAGAGCGACCACTTCCAGGCGTTCGAGGAACAGCTCCCCGATCTGCTGGGGGGCGACCCAGAGGTGATGCGCTACGAGGTCAGCGACGCGTCGGAAGTGGAGATCTGAGACGGGGGGCGTTAGCGCACCGAATCGAGGATCAGCTGCTGCTCGACGCGCTTGACCTCGTGCTGCACGTCACGCACCGCGTCGATGTTCGCCGAGATGCTGCTAATCCCCTCCTCGACGAGGAAGTCCACCATCTCGGGCTTGGAGCCGGCCTGCCCGCAGATCGACGTGTCGACGTCGTGCTCGCGGCAGGTCTCGATCGTCCCGCTGATCAGTTCGAGCACCGCCGGGTGAAGCTCGTCGAAGCGGTCGGCGACGTGCTCGTTGTTGCGGTCGACCGCCAGCGTGTACTGGGTCAGGTCGTTCGTGCCGAAGGAGGCGAAGTCGATCCCCTGCTCGGCCATCTCCTCGACCATCAGCGCGCTGGCGGGCGTCTCGATCATCACGCCCCAGTTGCGCTTCTCGGTGTCGATGCCGGCCTCCTCCATCAGCGCCTTGGCCTGAATCACGTCCTCGGCGTCGTTGACCAGCGGCAGCATGAGCTCGACGTTGTCGTAGCCCATCTCGTACAGCTTCCGGAACGCCGCGAGCTCGTGCTGGAACACTTCCGGCTTGTCCAGACTGCGGCGGATCCCCCGCCAGCCGAGCATGGGGTTGTGCTCGTTGGGCTCGTCCTCGCCGCCCTCCATCGAGCGGAACTCGTCGGTCGGCGCGTCGAGCGTGCGCACCCGCACGGGCCGGGGGTAGAACTCCTCGGCGACGCCCTGAATCCCGTCGACGAGCTGCTCTTGGTACGCCTCGGGCCCCTCATCCTCGATGTATCGCTCGGGCGTCTTGCCCAGCGTGAGCACCATGTGCTCCATCCGGAGCAGCCCCACGCCGTCGGCGCCGGTGGCGGCCGCGCGCTCGGCGGCCTCCGGGATGGAGACGTTGACCTTCACCTCGGTCGCGGTCATCGGCTTGACCGGCGTCTTGGGGCGAACCTCCTCGACGGGCTCGTGGTCGGGCTCGGCGGGCTCGGTCCGGCCCTCGATCACGGTGCCGCGGTCGCCGTCGATGGTGACGACCTGATCGTCGACGAGCTCGCGGGAGCCGCTGCCGGTGCCGACCACCGCGGGGACGCCGAGCTCGCGGGAGACGATCGCGGCGTGGCTGGTCATCCCGCCCTCGTCGGTGACGATCCCCGCGGCGCGCTTCATCGCGGGCACCATGTCGGGCATCGTCATCTCGGTGACGAGGATGTCGCCGTCGCCGACCTTGTCGAGCTGATCGAGCTGGGTGACGACGCGGACTTCGCCCGAGACGACGCCCGGCGAGGCACCGAGCCCGCGGAGCAACACGTCGCCCTCGCCGTTACTCTCGGTCTCGCGCTCCTCTTCCAGATCGGCGTCGCCGTCGTCGATCGTGGTGATCGGCCGGGACTGGAGCATGTAGATGTCGCCGTCGACGATCGCCCACTCCACGTCCTGTGGCTCGTCGTAGTGGTCCTCGACGCGCTCGCCGAGCGCGACCAGCTCCTCGATCTCCTCGTCGGAGAGCACCCGTTCGTTCCGCCGGTCCGGCGATACCGACTCCTCGACGGTCTCGCCGGTCTCGGGGTCCTTGATCATCTTGACCTTCTTGTCGGCGACGGTCACCTCCTCGACGGAGTCGGCGTTCCGGTCGTACACGTAGTTGTCCGGGGAGACCGTTCCCGAGACGACCGCCTCGCCCAGCCCCCAAGCGGCCTCGATGATCAGTCGCGGCTCGCCGGTCGAGGGGTGGGAGGTGAACATCACGCCGGACTTGTCGGCGTCGACCATCTTCTGGACGACGACCGCGATGTCGACGGCGTCGTGAGGGAAGTCCTTGCGCTCGCGGTAGTAGATCGCGCGCTGGGAGAACAGCGACGCCCAGCACTCCTTGACGCGTTCGAGCAGGTCCTCCTCGGTGACGTTGAGGAACGTCTCCTGCTGGCCCGCGAAGGAGGCGTCGGGCAGGTCCTCGGCGGTCGCCGAGGAGCGGACGGCGACGAACGCCTCGCCGTCGTCGAGGTCGCCGTAGGCCGCGAGGATCTCCTTGCGCACCTTCTCGGGGAACGGCGTGTTCAGGATCAGGTCGTGGGCGGTGTCGGAGGCCTCCTTGAGCGCGGCGGAGTCCTCGGGGTCCACGTCCATCGCCGCGAACAGTTCCTCGTCGATACCCGCCTCCTCGATGAACGCCCGATACGTCCCCGCCGTGACCACGAACCCGGGCGGTACGGGAAGCCCGGCCTCGGTGAGTTCACCGAGCGAAGCTCCCTTCCCGCCGACCGTCTCCAGGTCCGCGGCACGAACGTCGTCGAGCCAGAGTACTCCCATCAGGTAGGGATGCCGGTGTAGCGATAAAGAAGGTTCCGGAGAGTTCGGGGAGACGTGTTTGGCCTACTCGAACACCGCGTCGAACGCCGACGCCCCCAGCGGGTCGAACGTCCCGGCGGCGAGGTCCTCGCGGACGTGGCTGGACCGGCCCATGCCGACGAGCGCCGCAGCGACCGCCGGCGCCGAGCGCGCGAAGTTGATCGCCCGCTGGGCCGGGCTGTCGCCGGCGAGTTCGGCCGAGATGTCGTCGGGCAGCCCCGTCACCAGTTCGCCGCCCATCAGCGCCGCGCTCGCGAACACCGAGAGCCCCTCGCGGTGGGCGAACTCCAGCGCGCTCACCGCCTCGCCGCTCTCGGGGTCCTCGTGGTGGGCGCGCGTGAACGCGTCGGCCATGTGGACGTTGAACGGTAGCTGGATCGCCGCGAACCCGTGGTCGTCGGCGTCGCCGCCGACCGACTCGGCGGCCGAGCGGGCGCAGTCCAGCACGCGAGAGAGCGAGAGGTGCTGGTCATGGTCGGCGGGCACGCGAAACGCCTCCCACGAGGCGACGCCGTAGCGGTCGATGCGGCCCGTCGCGACCTCGCGTTCCAACTGCTCGAAGGCGGCCTCGATCTGGTCGTACACCGCTTCGCGGGAGCGTTCTTCCAACTGCGTCTCGGGGTTGTGGACGTAGTAGCAGTCGATCGTCTCGACGCCCAGCGCGTCGAGCGAACGATCCAGCATCGTCTCGAGGAAGTCGGGCGCGATGGCGTGGCTCCCGCGGGCGAGGTCGGCCGGGTCGACGATTCCGGGCTCGACGAACCGCTCGCGGACGTATCCGGCCGGGTCGTCGGGACGTTCGCCGTCGAACGGGACGAACCCGCCCTTCGTCGCGAGCAGCACCGCGTCGCGGTCCACGTCGGCCGTTTCCAGCGCGTCGCCGACCACGCCTTCGGCACGGCCACAGCGGTAGTCCGGCGCGGTGTCGAGGACGTTACAGCCGTTCTCCAGCGCGGTCACCAACGCCTCGCGATGTCGATCGTCGACCGCGGCGGTCGGCTCGCCCTGATAGCTGCCGGCGCCGATCGAGGAGACCACGCCGGGGCCGAACCGCCGGAAGAAGGTGCGGCCGTACCGATCGCCGAACCGATCCCGGTAGCGCCACGTCGCGTCGCGGGTCGCCATTGTCGGACGGAGGGCGCGGGTCGGGATATGGCTGCCGGACGACGGGCAGCGTGTCGCGTCGACGCCGCCCAATCGCGCCGCCAGCGACCGCTACACGTCGCCTTCGAGGCTGTGGAAGATTCGCTCGATTAGCGCCTCGCGGGACGCCTCCTCGTCGGCCGGGAGCTGCCCCCCGCCCATCCGGGCGTGGCCGCCCGCGCCGGCCGCCGGGATGCTCTCGACGGCGTTCTCCAGTGCGCGGCCCATGTGGACGCGGTCGTCGCGCGAGCGCCCGGAGAGGTGGACCGTGCCGTCGCGTTCGCCGACGACGACGACCGCGGTGATGCCTTCGAGCGTGATGAGCTCGTCCGCGGCCTGCGGGATGGCGTCGGCGTTGGAGAGCGTCCCCACGTCGCTGACCGCGAACGAGCCCTCGACCTGCCGGCCGGCGATGGCGCGTGCCTTCACGTCGAGCGTCTCGCCGCTGACCTGCGGGTTCGCGATCCGGTCGAGCGAGTCCTCGTCGACGCCGGGTGCGATCGAGGCCGCGGCGTTGAAGTCCGGCGCCGCCGCGCCGGTGGTGAGGTGGCGAGTGTCCGCGAGAATGCCGTACAGGAGCCCGGTACACTCCCGAGAGGGGAGCGTGAAGCGCGCGTCGACCTCGCTCTCGTGGACGTCCGGCGGGACGGGCTTACCCCCCACGTCGTTGAAGTACTCCGCGACGATGCTGGCGCTTGCGCCGTAGTCTGTCCGGACGTCGGTGAACTCCTCGCCCGTCCCCTCGCCGGGGTGGTGGTCGACGACCGCGAAGGGGAGCACGCCGTCGGCGCCTTCGAACCCGCGGGGTTGGTTGTGGTCGACCAGGACGACCGACTCGGCGTCGAGCTCGGAGACGTGGTCGATCCCCTCGATGTCGAGGTCGAGCACGTTCCTGAACGCACGGTTCTCCTGATGGCGGATCTGGCCGGAGAACTGGATCGTCGACTCGCAGTCTACCTGCTCTGCCAGCCGGGCGATGCCGATCGCGGCCGCCATCGCGTCCGGGTCGGGGTCGGGGTGCATCAGCACCGCGACACGGTCCCGGTCGGCGAGCGCCTCCTTGAGCCGGACGCCCATCGGGCGGCGGTAGCGAAGCAGCGCGAGTACGACGACGACCGCGAGCACGGCGACTGCCGCCGCCCCGGCGACCAGCTCGGGGTTCCCCCGGACGAACTGCTCGACCCTCGCGAGCGCGTCCGCGTAGCCGGCGGCCTGCATAGGTGACGTTCTCCGGCCGGGAGGGGAAGTAGTTTCGGCACGCGTCTCGGCGAACCGCCTTTACCCGTTCCGGCCGAAAACCCCGGCTATGGAGTTCGAGCGACGCCGTGAGCGGCTGGTCGAGCGACTCCGGGACCGGGAGACGATCGAGCGCGAGGTGACTGCCGCGGCGCTGCGGGCGGTGCCCCGTCACGAGTTCGTACCCGAGGACCGACGGCACGAGGCCTACCGCGACCGGCCCCTCCCGATCGGCGAGGGGCAGACGATCTCGGCGCCGCACATGGTGGCGGTGATGGTCGACCGACTCGGCCTCGAACGCGGGGACCGAGTGCTGGAGGTCGGGACGGGGTGTGGCTACCACGCCGCAGTCACCGCCGAAGTCGTCGGGGAGGGGAACGTCTTCTCGGTGGAGTACGTCCCCGAACTGGCCGACCGCGCCCGCGAGACGCTCGACCGGCTGGGGTACGACGTCGCGGTCAGGACCGGCGACGGCCACGAGGGATGGCCCGAGCACGCGCCCTACGACGCCGCCTACCTGACCTGTGCGGCCGAGCAGGTGCCGTCGGCGGTCGTTGCGCAGGTGCGGCCCGGCGGGCGGGTGCTCGCTCCCGTCGGCAACGCGCGACAGGATCTGGTCCGACTGACCGTCCGCGAGGACGGGCGAACGGAGCGTGAGACGTTCGGCGGCGTCCGATTCGTCCGGATGCAGGGCGGGTGAGGACCCAAACTGCTTTCACACGAATTCCCCATCTGGATGACGATGCCGACCGCTGGAGACTCAGAGCTCGACACGCCGGCGCTCGCGCTGCTGTGGGCCGCCCGGGAGACGGGGCTGCTCGCGGCGCTCGTCGAGGGGGCCGGAGACGAACGCGAGGCCGCCGACGCCGCCGGCGTCACCGAGCGTGCCGCTCGGATCGTCACGGACGCGCTGATCGACCTCGGCTTCCTGCGCCGCGTCGACGGCGCCATCGAGCCAGCCAACCGCGCGCTGGGGCTGCTCGCGACTCGTGACCTCCGCTCGGTCGGCACGATTCCGGCCGCGCTGGACCGGTTCGACGCCTACGCCGAACTCCCGCGGACGATGGAGAGCGGCGTCCCGCCAGTCGACCCCGACGAGCGCGTCCGCCACCGCCTCGGCGCCGCGGCAGCGGTCGACGACGCGACCGTCGAGGCGACCGTCGACGCCGCCCTCGCTGCGAACCCCGACGCCGAGCGAGCGCTCGTCGTCGCCGACGGCCCGGGCCGGCACGCGAGAGCGCTGGCGGATCGGGGGCTCGACGTGACGCTGCTCGACGGCCCGGCCGTGATCGAGGCCGTCGAACCGCTGCTCGACTCGACGCCCGTCACGCCCAGAGCGGGTAGTCTCGTCGACGTGGAAGCGACGTTCGATCTCGTCCTGACCGTCGACGGCGCGTGGCGCCAAGGCGTCGAGGAGAACCGGTTCACCGTCCTCGCCGCGGCGGACGCGCTCGCCCCCGGCGGCGCCGTCGTCCTGATCGAGCCGCTCCGGGATCGGTCCGCGGCCGCGATCGAGGTGGCGGCGACCGCGCTCGCGACCGGCACCGGCGAACCCTACCCCGAGCCGACGGTCGCGGAGTGGTTCGTCGACGCCGGGCTCTCGGAAATCGAGACGAGCGACGTGCCCGGAACGCCGTATCAGGCCGTCGTCGGCCGACTGGACGACTCGGCGGTCTGACGCACCGCCGAGTTCAAATAGCCGCGTCACCGAACCGCGGCTATGGACCCCGCGGTGCTCCGGGACGACATGGTCGACGGGCTGGAACACACCCTCGGCCGGTCGCTCCCGGAGGAGATCGGGCTCGCGATGCGGACGGTGCCGCGCCGGGAGTTCGTCGAGGAGGCGCCGTACGACAACCGCCCGCGGACCGTTGACGGCGCCGTCACGCTCGCGCCCGGGACGGTCGCGCGGCTCCTGACCGCGCTCGACCCGCGGGAGGGCGAAGAGGCGCTCGTCGTCGGCGCCGGCGGCGGCTACACCGCCGCCGTGCTGGCGGAGATTCTCGGCGGGCGCCACGTCCACGCGCTCGACATCGCCCGGAAGCAAGTGTACCGCGCCCGCTCGAACCTCGAGGCGGCCGGCTACGGCGAGGTGCTCGTGGACTGCCAGGAGGGCTCCGCCGGGCTGCCGGAGTACGCCCCCTACGACCGGATCCTGATCGAGGCCGGCGTCGTCGAGCCGCCACGCGCGCTGCTCGAGCAGCTGGCTGACGACGGGCGGATCGTGTTCCCGAAAGGCAACGGGGACCAGACGCTCGTCGCCGTCACGCCCGACCCCGACGCTCCGGACGGTTACCGGCGCGTCGACGAACGCGGCCCGGTTCAGTTCGCGCCCCTGCTCGTCGACGGCGAACAGCCCGGCGTCACCCGCAACCGGACCCGGCGAGAGGACCGCGAGCGCGCCGAGCGGGGCGCCTCGCCCGGCTGGGAGCACGAGTGGCTCGACTGGGACGAGCGGCTCTCCGGCCGCGAACGCAGTTCGGGCGCGCCGGACTACGGCGACTACGGCGACCGGCGGTAGGGCGACGCGCGGACCACCTCCCTCGCGGTGACGCCGGCCAGCGCCGGCCGAACGAGCGGGTACTGTGGTATCGGTCGCCGCAGGGGAGCCTTACCGTCGGGGCGTTCCGAACGGCTCACTCGCCGATCACCAGCACGTGGCTGTTCTCGCGGCGGTCGACGTACGACCCCCCAGCTGGCGGCTTCACGTCGAGCGACAGCGTCCCCTCGGCCTGGTTCGAGCCGAGGGCGGGATCGATCGAGACGGTGGCGTTGCCGTCCGGCCCGGTTTTCGCGGTCGCGACGCCGTCGAGGCTCGCCGTTCCGCCGTCGACGATCACCGTCGCCCCCGAGACGGGGTTCCCGTCGGCGTCGACGACCCGGAGCGTCAGCTCCTGTGCCCCCGTCTCGACCACCTCCGGCGTCGGGCGCACGTCCACCTCGGACGCCGCGAGCCCGCCGACGCCGTTGACGAGGTTCAACATCACACTCAGACACGCGGCGCCGACGACCAGCGAGACGACGAGGCGGACCGGCAGCCCCTCGATCGCGCGTTCGTCGTCGCGCAGTTCGGCGATGCCGTCGGCGACCCGCCCGCGAACTCGGCTCGGATCAAGCATGGGCACGGTGGTCCCGTCATCGCACTTGAAAGAGCGGGCGAACACTCAAGAGGGATGGCGCGACCACCCCCGGGTATGCACGTCGTCGGCCGCGAGCGCGACGAACCGGGTGGGAACGGCGCGGCGGAGCCGCCACCGATGACCGGCCACCTCGGTCGGTATCTCGCCCGCGACGGGAGCCTCGGCGCCCGCGTGGGGATCGACGTGGACCGCCCGCACGCCGCGCTCGTCGTGGGCAAGCGCGGTGCCGGGAAGTCACACACGCTCGGCGTGCTCGCCGAGGCGACCGCGCGGGCCGACGGCCTCGCGCCGGTCGTCGTCGATCCGATGGGGGCGTTCTCGGGGCTCGCCGCCGAAGCGGACGCCGACGCTGCGACCGTCCCGGCGGCCGTGATCGAGACACCGACGATCCGAGCCGACGCGCTGCCCGCCTCGGACTGGCCGTCGCTGGTCGGCCTCGATCCCACGCGCGGGCCCGGTGCGCTGGTCTGGGAGGTCGCCGCGTCGTCGTCGACGCTCATGGAAATGCTCGACCGGGTCGAGGGCGCCGACTGTGCGCCCGAACTCCGGCGGACCGCCAGAAATCACCTCCGCCGGGCGCGGGAGTGGGCGGTGTTCGATCCCGACGGGCTCGACGCAGCCGACCTGTTCGGGCCGGCGGCGACCGTCCTCTCGCTGTCGGGCGTCGACGACGCGCCGACGAGCGCAATCGTGGCCGCGGTGGCGCGGCTGCTCTACGACGCTCGAACGGGCGAGGAGTGTCCGGACCGCCTGCCGTGGCTGTTCGTCGACGAGGCACACGTCGCCGTCGACGGCGTCGCGGGCGCGGCGCTCCGGACGCTCCTCACTCGGGGGCGCGCGCCGGGCGTCTCGCTCGTGCTCGCGACGCAGCGCCCGTCGGCGCTCCCGGCGGTCGCCGCCTCGCAAGCCGACCTCCTGCTCGCCCACCGGCTCACGAGCGAGGCCGACATCGAGACGCTCGCGGCCGCGAGCCCGACGTACCTCGCCGGAACGCTCGGGGACCGACTCCCGAGCGGGCGGGGTGAGGCACTGCTCGTCGACGACGCGACGGAGTCGACACACACCATCCGAGTCCGGGACCGGCACACGCCCCACGGTGGCGACACGCCACGGGCCAGCGAGGTCGTCGCGAACGGGGCAGCCGAGGATCGAAGGGAAAACGACAGGTGCGAGCGCTCGAAGAGGGAACCGTGAGCCGACCAGACGATCGGAGCGGCGAGCGGGCGTGGGACGACGGCGTGCCGACGTTCAAGCAGCGGCTCGGGCTCGCGATCCGGCAGAACCCGGTTCGGGGGATGGTGATCGCCGCGCTGTTCCTGCTCTCGCTTGCGTTCCTCGTGGGGGGGCTGATCGAGTTCCGCGACGCGATCTGGGGGGCGATCGTCGGTTTCGCGTCGGCCGTGTTGGCCGGGAACCTCACCGCGATACTCGCGGTCGCGGTAGTGCTGATGGCCGTCGGGACCGCGACGCTACTCCTGCGGCGCGCCTGAGGACAGCTGCTCGCGATCGATCGCTTCGCGGATCGCCGCCGTGAGCGCCTCCAGCCCGGGCGTTCCCGACAGTTCGGGCAGCGCGTCCTCGTACGCTGCGAGCGTCCCGGAGACGAACGTCCCCTCGCCGGCCGGGCTGTCGCCGTGCCCACCGCGCGAGTCGTCGGCAGCAGCCGCGACCTTATCGGCCGGGATCGTGTCGCCGGCGTCGCCGGCGGCGACGAGCAGGCCGTGCTCGCCGCCGACCGCCATGAGTTCTTCGTGGGCGTCCCGAGGCAAGTCGCCGGCGAGGAACGTGAGCGTCACCGCGTCTGCCGGGTCGGCGCCGTCCGTCTCGCGGAGGGCGGTGTTGCGCGCCACCTCGCGGGGAGAGACGCCGGTGAGTTCTGCGGCGTGGACGCCGGCTTCGTCGTCGCCCTCGGCGGCAGCTGGACCGGACTCGATCGCGCGCCGATCGCCGAGGAAGTCGGCAACCGCGGCCACGTCGGCGGTCTCCGGCACGTCGTGGGTCCGAATGATGTCCGCGCCGCGTTCGACCTCCATCGTCGCCGCCGCGAGGCTGACCGCGAGCTGGTCCTCGGTGTCGGGACGGTCCGCGATGTCGCCGAGGAAGTCCTCGCGGTTGGTCGCGGTCAGGATCGGGCGGTTGAACGCCCGGAACTCCCGGAGCCGGCGGAACATCTCCCAGTTGTCCTCGTACGTCTTCTCGTCGTACCAGCCGCCGAAGGCGGGGTCGATGATCGTCTTCTCGGTGAAGCCGCCGCGGGCCAGCGCGGCGAAGCAGTCGTCGATGGAACGGAGGTGCCCCGGCGACTGGATGTCCGGCGGCGACGCCATCTTCACGACCGCGGCGTCGTGTTTCTCACAGACGTCGGGCATGTCGGGGTCCGCGAAGCCACACACGTCGTTCACCATGTCGAAGCCGCGGGCGAGCGCCTCGTCGGCGACCTCGGCATAGCGCGTCTCGATCGACCAGACTGCGTCACAGTCCGCGCGATCGACGACCTCCAGCGCGCGTTCCAGTCGCTCGAGTTCGGTGTCGACGGCCTGCCACGGGTTCTTGGGGTTCGAGGACTGGAGCCCCACGTCGATGATGTCCGCGCCCTCGGCGGCCATCCGCTCGGCGTGCTCCACGGCGCCGTCCACGTCGCCCCAGGTGCTGGGGTCGTAGTTCGACTCGACGCTCATGTTCAACACGCCCATGATCCGCGGCGGGTGGCCGTCCCCGACCGGGAGGCCAGCGACGTCGACGGGGTTCATGGTCGTGCGTCCGGCGGCGGAAGCTAAAGCGTGCTGGAAGCGGCCGACGCCGGCCAAGCCGTCCCCCCACGAACCGCCGCTCTGCCGGTCCCGATGGGTTCAACTCCGCCCGGCGACCACGACTGCCCGTGATCGACGACGCGCTCGGCGACCGCTCGCTCGTGGTCGTCTCGAACCGCGAGCCGTGCGTCCACGAGTACGTCGACGGCGATCCGACGCCCGAGCGCCCCGCTGGCGGGCTCGTGACCGCGCTCGACGGCGTGGTCGCCGAGACTGGCGGCACGTGGGTCGCGTGGGGGAGCGGCGACGCCGACTTCGACCCCGCGGTGGCGCCCGACGGCGAGGTCCACGTTCCGCCGGGGGGCAGTGGGGACGACCCCGCGGCTGACGACCGCCCGGGCTACACGCTCTCCCGGCTCGACCTCCCCCGCCGGCTGGTCGAGAACTACTACTACGGCTACAGCAATCAGGTGCTCTGGCCGATCTGTCACCTCGAAGCCGACCCCGTCACCGTCGACCCCGCGTTCGCGCCGGCGTACCGCGAGGCCAACCGGCGGTTCGCCGAGCGTGCGGTCGGTGCCGACCCCGACGTGGTCTGGTTTCAGGACTACCACCTCGCGCTGGCACCGCAGTACGTCCGCGAGCAACGACCGGACGCGCGGCTGGTGCAGTTCTGGCACGTCCCGTGGCCGACGCCGGACTTCTTCGAGATCTGTCCGCAGGGGACCGAACTGCTCCGCGGGCTACTCGGCAACGACGCGATCGGCTTCCACCTCGACCGCTACGCCGCGAACTTCCGGGAGTGTGTGGCGCGGTTCGTCCCCGACGCCGAGGTGACCGAGTCGGGTGCGATCCGCTATGACGGCCGGTCCGTCGAGACGTACGCCTCCCCCATCGGCGTCGACACGGAGCGCGTCGCGGCGAACGCACGAAGCGACGCGGCGACCCACTACTGGGACCGAGTGGCTGATCGGTACGACCTCGATCGGGGGCGGTCGATCGTGCTGGGCGTCGACCGCCTCGACTACACGAAAGGCGTGATCGAGCGCCTCGACGCGCTCGCACACCTGTTGGAGACGACGCCCGAGCTGGCGGGGGAGTTCACCTACGTCCAGAAGGGCACCCGCACCCGCGAGGGGATCCCCGCCTACCGACGCTACTACGACGAGGTCCGCGACCGGATCGCCGACCTGAACGGCGCCCACGGCACGCCCGACTGGACGCCCGTGGTGTACATCGAGGACGACGTCGACGACCGCGAACTCGCGGGGCTGTACCGCCACGCCGACGCCGCGGTGGTGAGCTCCCGGCGCGACGGGATGAACCTCGTCGCGAAGGAGTTCGTCGCCGCACAGGGGCAGCCGGCGCCCAACGCCGGGCTCGCGCAGGCGGACGGGCTCGACCGATCGACCCGAAACAGGACGCCGGGGGCGCTCGTTCTGAGCCGCTTCGTCGGCGCCGCCGAGTCGCTCTGTCCCGCGGCGCTGTCGGTGAACCCCTACGACGTGGCGGGGTTCGCCGAGACGATCCGCGAGGCGCTGGAGATGAGCGAGCCCGAACGACACGAGCGGATGGAGTCGCTGCAGGCATCGATCCGCGAGGAGGACATCCACGCGTGGCTCTCGGCGCAGGTGGACGTGTTGACTGGCGGGGAGCGGGTCGCAGCGGCCGACGACGACTGATTTTCGGGGTTCGTCATCAGCGCTGATCGGTTCGCTGGACTTGACGCTCGTTCGAAGCCGAGCTCTCGCTAGCCGGTGAAGATCAGCAGAAGACGCCCGGAGCGGGATTTGAACCCGCGTCACGACCGTGACAGGGTCGTATGATGGGCCACTACACCATCCGGGCACGCTGCCTCGCTGCACTCAATCGTACCGCCGTGTTGTAAATAAGGCTTGTCATCCATCGTCGCCGTGGGAGGCAACAGCGTGGCGTGATGTCGCCGCGCCGGCGACGGCCCGCGACCCCATCGTGGACGCACTTCACGGGTCGCGTGCGTCAACCGCTCGCGCACGCGAAACCTACCATTAGCAAGCGTTATGTGCCGCCGGCTAAAATACAGCCGTAGTATCTCGTGACCGATTCTCTGAACGCCCCACACCTATGGTAGACGTAAGCCAACACGAACTGGTTCCGGAGCACACGCTCCTCGACGAGCCCGAAATCGAGGAGGTGCTGGAGGAGTACCAAGTGAAGAAGACCAACCTACCCAAAATCAAGCGCAGGGACCCCGCCCTGCCTAAGGAGGCAGAGCCCGGCGACGTCGTTCGCATCGAGCGCGACTCCCGTACCACAGACACCGCGGTCGTCTACAGGCTGGTGGTCGAATAATGGATCGAGAGGACCGACGTGCGGTCTCCCGGGAGTACTTCTCCCAGGAACGACTGGCGGAGCACCACTTCCGATCGTTCAACAACTTCCTCGACCGCGGGATGCAGGACGTGGTCGACGAGAAGGAGACGATCGGCACCGACATCGGCGACAAGGAAGGACAGGAGCCCGTCTGGGTCGAGCTCGGCGACGTCCGTATCCTGACGCCGCGAGTGCGCGAGGCCGACGGCTCCGAGGAGCTGCTCTACCCCCAGGAGGCGCGCCTGCGCAACATCACCTACGCCGCGCCGGTGTTCATGGAGATGTCCATCGTGCGGGGCGGCGAGGAGGAGCCCGAGGAGGTCGTCGATCAGACCGAGACCAAGGTCGGCCGGATGCCGATCATGGTCGGCTCGAACAAGTGTAACATCGACGGCTTCTCCGACGAGGAGCTGATCGACATCGGCGAGGACCCGGTCGACCCCGGCGGCTACTTCATCGTCAACGGCTCCGAGCGCGTGCTGATGACCAGCGAGGACCTGGCGCCGAACAAGATCCTCGCGGAGCACGACACCAAGTACGGCGACGACATCCAGGTCGCCAAGACGTTCTCCCAGCGCCGTGGCTACCGCGCGCTGGTGCTGTGTGAGCGCAACCGCGAGGGGATCCTCGAAGTCAGCTTCCCCTCCGTCTCCGGCTCCGTGCCGTTCGTGACGCTGGTCCGAGCGCTCGGGCTGGAGTCCGACGAGGAGATCGTCCACCGCGTCTCGGAGGACCCCGAGATCGTGAAGTTCATGCTGGAGAACTTGGAGGAGGCCGACGTCCAGACCGAGGAGGGGGCGATCGAGACCCTCGGGAAACGCGTCGCCTCCGGACAGGGGAAGAACTACCAGCTCAAGCGGGCGAACTACGTGATCGACCGCTACCTCCTCCCGCACCTTCACGAGGAGGGCGTCGACGAGGAGGACGTCCGCATCAACAAGGCGTACTACCTCTGTCGGATGGCCGAGGCGTGTTTCGAGCTCGCGCTCGGGCGCCGCGACTCCGACGACAAGGACCACTACTCCAACAAGCGCCTCAAGGTCAGCGGCGACCTGATGAAGGACCTGTTCCGGACCGCGCTGAACAAACTCTCCCGGGACGTGAAGTACCAGCTCGAACGCGCCAACATGCGGAACCGCGACCTCAGCGTCAACACGGTCGTCCGGTCGGACGTGCTCACCGAGCGGCTGGAGCACCCGATCGCGACCGGGAACTGGGTCGGCGGCCGCTCGGGCGTCTCCCAGCTGGTCGACCGGACCGACTACATGGGCGTTCTCTCCCACCTGCGACGGCTCCGCTCGCCGCTGAGTCGCTCCCAGCCCCACTTCGACGCGCGTGACCTGCACGCCACCCAGTGGGGGCGTATCTGTCCCTCCGAGACGCCGGAGGGCCCCAACTGTGGGCTGGTGAAGAACTTCGCACAGGCGATGGAGCTCTCCCAGCACGTCGACGACGAGCGCGAACTCAAACGCGAGCTCGACGACATGGGCGTGGAGGGGATCCCCGGTATCGAGGGCGTCGAACGAGCAACACCCGCGGACGACTGAGATGGCAGGAAAACAAGAACGACCTGCGAAGGTCTACGTCAACGGTAGCCTCGTGGGGACCCACCCGGACCCCGAGGAGCTAGCAGCACAGATCCGAGAGTCACGCCGGAACGGCGAGGTCAGCGAGATGGTCAACGTCGCGGTCAAGGACCGCACCCGCGAGGTCATCGTTAACGCCGACTCCGGCCGCGCGCGCCGACCGCTGATCGTCGTCGACGACGGCGAGCCGCGACTCACCGACGAGCACATCGATGCGATCGAGGACGACGAGCTCGAGTTCGACGATCTCGTCGATCGCGGTATCGTCGAGTTCATCGACGCCGAGGAGGAGGAGGACATCCTCGTCGCCGTCGACGAGGACGACCTCACCGAGAAGCACACCCACCTCGAAGTCGACCCGCAGCTGATCTTCGGGATCGGCGCGGGGATGATCCCCTACCCCGAGCACAACGCGTCGCCGCGTATTACGATGGGCGCGGGGATGATGAAGCAGTCCCTCGGGCTGCCGTCGGCGAACTACCGGATCCGTCCGGACACGCGACAGCACCTCCTGCACTACCCGCAGCTGTCGATGGTCAAAACGCAGACCACCGAGCAGATCGGGTTCGACGAGCGACCCGCGGCCCAGAACTTCACGGTCGCGGTCATGTCTTACGAGGGGTTCAACATCGAGGACGCGCTGGTGATGAATCAGGGCTCCGTGGAGCGTGGCCTCGCCCGCTCGCACTTCTTCCGCACCTACGAGGGCGAAGAGCGACGCTACCCCGGCGGTCAGGAGGACCGCTTCGAGACGCCCTCGCAGGACGTCCGCGGCGCACGCGGCGAGGACGCGTACACTCACCTCGACGAGGACGGGCTGGTCAACCCCGAGACGAAGGTCGACGAGAGCTCGGTGCTGCTCGGGAAGACCTCGCCGCCCCGCTTCCTCGAAGAGCAGGAGGACCTCGGCGGGCTCTCGCCCCAGAAGCGGCGTGAGACCTCCGTGACGATGCGCTCCGGCGAGGACGGCATCGTCGACACGGTCACGCTGATGGAGGGCGAGGACGGCTCGAAGCTCTCGAAGGTCTCGGTGCGGGACGAACGGATCCCCGAGCTCGGGGACAAGTTCGCGTCCCGGCACGGCCAGAAGGGCGTCGTCGGCCACCTCGCACCCCAGGAGGACATGCCGTTCACCGAGGAGGGGCTCATCCCCGACCTCGTGATGAACCCCCACGCGCTCCCCTCGCGGATGACCGTGGGCCACGTGCTGGAGATGCTCGGCGGCAAGGTCGGCTCGCTGGAAGGTCGGCGCGTCGACGGCACGCCGTTCCAGGGCGAGGGGGAGGAGGAACTTCGCGACAGTCTGGAGGAACGCGGCTTCAAGTCCTCCGGCAAGGAGGTCATGTACTCCGGCGTGACCGGCGAGAAGATCGAGGCCGAGATCTTCGTCGGCACGATCTTCTACCACAAGCTGTACCACATGGTGAGCAACAAGCTGCACGCCCGCTCGCGCGGTCCCGTGCAGGTGCTCACCCGCCAGCCCACCGAGGGGCGCGCCCGCGAGGGTGGCCTCCGCGTGGGCGAGATGGAGCGTGAGGTGCTGATCGGTCACGGCGCCGCGATGGCGCTGAAGGAACGCCTGCTCGACTCCTCGGACCGCGAGACGGTGTACATCTCGGAGGACACCGGGATGGTCGCCGTCGAGGACGTGGAGCAGCGCCGGGTGTACGACCCCATCACGAAAGACGAGGACAACATCCACGAGCTGGAGGTCAGCTACGCGTTCAAGCTGCTGCTCGACGAGATGAAGGCGCTCGGCATCCGACCCAAACTCGAACTGGAGGACGCAGTATAAATGTCAATCTCAGGCTCACCCAAGGAGATCGGCGAGATCAGCTTCGGCCTGATGGACCCGGAGACGTACCGGGACATGAGCGCCACGAAGGTGATCACCGCCGACACGTACGACGACGACGGCTACCCCATCG